>Ga0256840_1000586_pt1 | contig 36879 bp, 40 predicted proteins | sample 355202metaG_FD_185969 | JGI IMG/M metagenome (GOLD analysis project Ga0256840, IMG submission 185969) | Hydrothermal vent microbial communities from Mid Atlantic Ridge, Atlantic Ocean - 355-202 | ecosystem: Environmental > Aquatic > Marine > Hydrothermal vents | place: Atlantic Ocean: Mid...
TCAAATTTGGTTAAATATAGCTCACAAATTTGTTGAAATTAGAAAGAAAAAAGTTGAAATTTATTAAATGGTAAATTTTTGTGGTTTTTTAACCTTGAAATTTAACTGTATGAATAATGCAGGTTAACAACTTCTTTGTTCCGTTTATATTATGTAAAAATCTACTTTCTGGTATTTTACTATTTTTTTTATATACTTGTGTTACTAAATCTTCTAACCGCGGATTTCTATAACTCGCTAAAGAATCGCCTATATATAATAAAAAAGATGTATTGTTATAATCATCATAGTTAGATAACTTAATACTATCATAGCTTCGTATAAAAACTGCTTTTAATAATTTTCTTCGATAATTTCGCTTACCTAACTTAATTTTTTCAAACTCTAATACAATCATGTCATGCTCAGTATTATTTAAAAAAGTAAAATTTCTATAATTATCTATATTAAATTCAGAAAATTTAATATCAAAAGGATTATCACCTGTCTTTATATTTCTAACAAGATTTACAGCATGTTCTCTATTTATAGTATCTGTTTTCAAGAAATTTATTAGTTTTTTTTCTTGTTTTCCAAAAGTTTTTTTAATGTAATCCCTATGATTTATACTCTCAATCCAATGATTTGTAGACGGATTATATCTTGGATAACTTTGCCTAGAATGATTTGATTTTCCTATTAAAACAAGTACACGAATGATAATGATAAAAATTACAAATCCTCCAAAAAAACTTCTAGAACCAGAACTCGTTTTGCTTTTTTGATTTCTCTGAGAGTAACTCGTTTTACCTAATCTGTTTTGTGCAAAAGTCTTATTTTCGAATAAGGTTTTCTGGAAATCTTCGCCATCTGCTTTATAAAATGAAAACGCAATTAATGCGTGTAATACAAAATTAGATTTTCTTTTTTTATTTACTTCATCTACAACTTTATTATACAAATTAATAATATAACTTTCCATTGCACCATTGCTAAAATGATTGATAAAACTAAAAAAATTTTTATCTGCTAAAAAATCATATTCTACATGCCTTACTATCGGTTTATTAATAAAATAATGATTCGCATATTCTAATTTATTTTGAAATATTTTTTGAATTTCATCTATAAAATCATACGAAAAAAAAGATTCAAACTGCATTATATTATCTAATGCATTATATTCTTTTAATGCTATTTTTCGTTTAAAAATATGCATTAAATCTTCTTCTAAAAACGTTTTAAAAAATAATTCAAAACTCGGATGTCTGTACAAATCATTATAATCTACCTCATTTTTTTTATTTAAAAACAAATTTACAAGACTTTTCTTTTTTAAAAAATCTTCCAATTCTCTTGGATAAGTTTTAATTGCATTTATTAATTTTTCAGAAACTACAGTATTAATATTTGTATTAATTTGTTTCTCTACACGTAATCTTTTTTCAATTCTAACAATATCGATACTTGTTTTCTTTTTTATTTCATTTATTAAAACGCAAAAAAGATCAAATTACTTAAAAGAAGAGATGATTCATTTTGATAATCGTGTTAGTTTAAAAAAATTTCGATTAAAAAAAACAATCGAATACCTTCTTATTATGTTTTTTTCTGCTCTTTTTGTTACTTTTTGTCTTTGGTTAATTTATGCTTTCTTTTCTTGGCTTTTTTTTGGTTGATGTCTTTTGATAAATTACGATTTTTTCTCCATACACTATCCATAGACAAATGTCCACTCCTAAATTTTTATTTTGTTAATTATTATATAAAGCAATAGAACTTGAGAAAAAATATCTTCTATGTTTTTTATAAACACAACATCTAAAAGTATCTTTAGTAATCAAATTAATAACATTAGCACTAGAAATATTATTATTTGGTTTACAAACATTGCCTCCTCTAATCTTAATTTAGTTCTCTCAAATATAGCCAAAATTTACTTACAAAATCTTACTAACCTAAAAAACAAACATCTTTCCAAAAAACACACTTTCACAGAATAATTATTAGCTTATATTTGCAAACCATAAAAAAGCTTTGTGCCTTTGTGCCTTTGCGAGAAATAAAATCAAAACATAATGAAAGCTGGAATTGTAGGATTACCAAACGTAGGAAAATCGACCTTATTTAACTGTTTATCAAATGCAAAAGCACAAAGTGCCAATTTTCCATTTTGTACTATCGAACCAAATGTAGGTGTTGTAAATGTACCAGATGAGCGGTTAGAGGAACTATCTGCCATTGTAAATCCAGAACGTGTACAACCAGCTGTTGTAGAAATTGTAGATATTGCAGGATTAGTAAAAGGAGCAAGTAAAGGAGAAGGTTTAGGAAATAAGTTTTTAGCAAACATTAGAGAATGTGATGCTATAATACACGTATTACGTTGCTTTGATAACGATAATATCGTACATGTAGAAACTACTGTAGATCCTGTGAGAGATAAAGAAATTATCGATTTTGAATTGCAATTAAAAGATTTAGAAACGGTAGAAAAAAAACTAGATAAAACGAAGAAGGCAGCTAGAACAGGCGATAAATCTGCACAAAAAGAATTGGATCTATTAATCCAAGTAAAAGATGCTTTAGAAGCAGCTACTTCGGTAAGAAGTATTGATTTAACCGAAAAAGAACGAGAAGAATTTATAAAACCACTACAATTATTAACCGACAAACCAACCTTGTATGTTTGTAATGTGGACGACAAATCTGCCGTAAACGGCAATGCTTATGTTGAAGCAGTTAGAGAAATCACAAAAAAAGAAGATGCAGAAATTATCATCCTAGCAGTTGGTACCGAAGCAGATATTAACGAATTAGAAGACTACGAAGAAAGACAATTATTTTTAGAAGATATTGGTCTGGACGAACCAGGTTCTGCAAAATTAATTCGTGCGGCATACAAATTACTAAACTTACAAACCTACTTTACCGCTGGTGTAAAAGAAGTTAGAGCATGGACAATACCTATTGGAGCAACAGCGCCACAAGCAGCAGGAGTTATTCATACCGATTTTGAAAAAGGATTTATTCGTGCAGAAGTTATAAAATACAATGATTTTGTAACTTTAGGAGGAGAAAAACAAGTAAAAGAAGCAGGAAAATTAGGTGTAGAAGGAAAAGAGTATATTGTTCAAGATGGAGATATGATGAATTTTAGATTTAATGTATAATACGTTCATTCGTTTTTTGTGTATTTGTTCATTTAATTAATACATCAGATAAGCAAATTAACAAATCAACCTAAGTTTGCAAAATCTTATATTTACAAGTTGTGCGTCAGCCGAAAACAGAAGTAAATGAAAGTAACGATTTCAGAAACAAGAGAAATAAAAGCGGAAAAAATCATCCAATTGTATAAGGCAAATAAATGGAGTTCTGCTGAAAAACCAACAGAATTATATAATGCATTAATAAATTCACACTCTTTAATAACAGCATGGAATAAAGAAGAACTAATTGGAATTGGAAACGCTATTTCTGATGGATATTTGATGGTTTACTATCCTCATTTACTTGTGCATCCGAATTATCAAGGAAAAGGAATTGGGAAAATGATAATGGATAAAATACAAGAAAAATATAAGGATTTTCATATGCAAATGTTAACCGCAGACGGAAAGGCTATTGATTTTTATCGAAAATCAGGATTTCAAAATTGAATTGGTATAATTCTTTAGTATATGGGTTAGGTGCAGAATTTAACACTGCCAATATTAATATCCAAAATATTTCTATATTTCCAATACCAACAAATAAACTATTGCACGTAAATAATATAAACAAAACCAAAATTAATAAAATTCAAATATTTAATACGACAGGAAAACTCGTCTTTAAAAAAGTATTAAATCAAAATAATAACACACTAAATTTAGAAAAATTAAACAATGGATTTTATTTTTTAAAAATTAAGGATACATCAAATAATATTATTCAAAATATTAAGATTATTATTAATTAATATACTATCATTGCTGTTTTAAAATTAAAGATTTATATGAAATTTGATTTAAAAGCAACCGATAAAGACTCTAATGCCAGAGCAGGTACAATAAAAACAGCTCATGGAAACATTGAAACACCAATTTTTATGCCTGTTGGAACAGCAGGAACCGTAAAAGGAGTACATCAACACGAATTAGAAAATGATATAAATGCAGATATTATTTTAGGAAATACGTACCATTTATATTTAAGGCCTGGAACAGAAATTTTAGAAAAAGCTGGCGGTTTACACAAATTTATGAATTGGAACAGACCACTGTTAACCGACTCTGGAGGATACCAAGTCTATTCATTATCAGGCACCAACAAAATAAAAGAAGAAGGTGTAAAATTCAAATCGCATATCGATGGATCACATCATTTTTTTTCGCCAGAAGTATCGATGGATATCCAACGAAGTATTGGAGCAGATATTTTTATGGCATTTGACGAATGTACACCGTACCCTTGTGATTATCGTTACGCAAAACGCTCTATGCACATGACACATCGCTGGTTACAACGTTGTTTAACACATTTAGAAAAAACACCAGTAAAATATGGCTACGAGCAAACATTTATGCCAATAGTACAAGGAAGTACCTATAAAGATTTACGAAAACAATCTGCCGAATACATTGCAAGTGTAGATGCAGAAGCAAATGCAATTGGTGGACTATCCGTAGGAGAACCAGCCGAAGAAATGTATGAAATGACCGATATTGTTTGTGCTGTATTACCAAAAGACAAACCACGCTATTTAATGGGTGTAGGAACACCAATTAATATTTTAGAAAACATCGCATTAGGAATAGATATGTTCGATTGTGTAATGCCAACTAGAAATGCTCGTAACGGAATGCTTTTTACTGCATACGGAAGTATCAATATTAAAAACCTAAAATGGGCAGACGACTTCTCCCCTATTGATACTATGGGAATTACTTACGTAGACACAACCTACTCGAAAGCATATTTAAGACATTTATTTAAAACCAATGAATATTTAGGGAAACAAATAGCTTCCATTCACAATTTAGGCTTTTATCTTTGGCTTACACGTGAAGCCAGAAAACACATCATTGCAGGAGATTTTACAACATGGAAAAACAAAATGGTAAAACAAATGAATAATAGATTATAACGACAGTTTAAAAGTTTTTAACAAAGAATTAATAGACAACTCCATAACTTATTTTATTTTTACACAAAAAAAGATAAATAGCACAAATTGATTTCATGAGGATTCTCGATAAATACATCTTAAGTAAATATTTTAAAACATTCATCTTTACTGTATTGTTATTGTTGCCAATTGCTATTGCTATTGACATTTCTGAAAAAATACACAAATTTATCAAACACGAAGATTTATCTGTTTGGACAATAGCCAAAGATTATTATCTGAATTTTAGTATCTACTACATCAACACCTTTATGCCATTGGCATTATTTATTGCAGTAATATTGTTTACTTCTAAAATGGCAGCAAACACCGAAATTATTGCCATGAATAGTGGTGGAGTATCCTTCCCTAGATTTGTTAGACCATACTTTATAGGAGCAACTATCGTATTTCTTTTTTCCTTTTACGCCAATCATTTCATTGTACCAGAATCTAATAAAATATGGGAAAAATTTCATCGAGATTATTTAACACATCGAAGTAAAATAAAACATCAAGTTGACAATGTCAATTTTCAACTAAATGAAGTAGGAGATATTATTTATATGAAAAATTTTAATCTAAAAAATAATAAAGGAAATTTTTTCTCCTACGAACATTTTGAAGGAACAAAACTCAAATACAAACTTATAAGTCGAAAAATTGCATTTAATAAAAAAGATAGTACATACACACTAAACAACTATAAAAAAAGATATATTGTAAATGGTAATGATGTTATTGAAAAAGGAAAAAAAATGGATACTATTTTCGATTTTAAACCAAGCGATTTACAATTTGTAGATTACCTCGCAAAAGAAATGAATTCTGTAAAATTATACAAACACATTCAAAAATCAGAAAAAAGAGGTATTAAAAACCTCAATAGCTATCGCGTAGAATTATACAAACGATCTAGTATGCCAACATCGGTATTTGCGCTTACTATCATTGCAGTTTCATTAGCTTTTAGAAAAAAACGTGGAGGTATGGGTGTTAATCTAGCTATCGGAGTAGCATTAATGTTTTTCTATGTGTTTTTTATGAAAATTTTCGAAGTATTTGGTGCTTCGGCAACAGCAAATTCGTTACTACTAGTTTGGCTACCTAATATTATTTTTGGTACATTAGCCATATTTCTATACTTCAATGCAAAAAGGTAAACTAAAAGATTTTGTACATCTACATGGTATCGTTTTTATTTGGGGATTTACTGCCGTATTAGGCAAATTAATAACTATAGAAGCAATACCATTAGTTTGGTTTCGATTATTTATAGCATCTATCGTTCTTGGCATCTTCCTATTTCTAAAAAAAACAAATTTAAAGATTACACTAAAAGCAATATATCAATTTTCTATTGGAGGATTTATTATCGGACTACATTGGATTGCTTTCTTTTATGCCATAAAAATTGCAAATATTTCTATTACCTTAGCTACTTTGGCAACAGGAGCACTCTTTACTTCTATTTTAGAACCTCTATTTTTAAAACGAAAAATAAAATTACACGAAATAATACTATCCCTACTAACCGTAATAGGAATTGTAATTATTTTTAATGTAGAACCTCAATATACTACTGGCATTTTTATTGCTTTATTTGCGGCATTTTTATCTGCCCTTTTTGCTGTTATTAACGCTAATTTTATAAAAGAACACGACGCAAGTGTCATTTCATTTTACGAATTATTATTCGCAGTAATACTCATAAGTTTGGTTCTATTATTTCAAAACGGATTTACAACAAACTTTTTTAAACTAACAACAGAAGATTGGATTTATATCGGTATTCTCGGCACAGTTTGCACCGCTTATGCACTCACAGCATCCACACATTTATTAAAAAAAATAAGTCCGTTTACCATGATGCTAACCATCAATTTAGAACCTGTATATGGTATTTTACTCGCACTACTTGTATTTAAAGAAAGTGAAAAAATGAATCTTAATTTTTATTATGGAGGCCTCTTAATTTTTATTGCAGTTATCCTCAATGGATATATCAAAACAAAAAAGAAAAAAATATAATATCTTATGCTAATAAGTGACGAATTTTATATAATTTCGTCTTTCAATTAACCAATCATTTATGGAATATTTAGATTTTGAAAAACCAATCCAAGAGTTAGAAGAGCAACTAGAAAAGTGCTTATCGCTTGGTAAAGAAAGTGATATCGATGTTTCTGACACTTGCACGCAGATTGAAAAAAAATTAACAGATACTAAAAAGAAAATATACAAAGACTTAACACCTTGGCAAAGAGTACAACTCTCTCGTCATCCCAATAGACCATATACATTAGACTATATAAATGCCATATCTAAAGGTACATTTATGGAACTTCATGGCGACAGAAATGTAAAAGACGATAAAGCAATGGTTGGAGGTCTTGGAAAGATAGGCAATCAAAGTTTTATGTTTATTGGCCAACAAAAAGGATACAATACAAAAACACGCCAATATCGCAATTTTGGGATGCCAAATCCAGAAGGATATCGTAAAGCATTACGATTAATGAAAATGGCAGAAAAGTTTAATATTCCCGTAGTAACATTTTTAGATACTCCAGGAGCATATCCTGGCTTAGAAGCGGAAGAACGAGGACAAGGAGAAGCCATTGCTCGAAATATTTTTGAAATGACCATACTAAAAGTACCAATTATTACCATTGTTATTGGAGAAGGTGCTTCTGGAGGCGCAATTGGAATTGGTGTTGGCGACAAAGTACTTATGATGGAAAATACATGGTATTCTGTAATTTCTCCAGAATCTTGTTCGTCTATTTTATGGCGTAGTTGGGAATATAAAGAACAAGCAGCAGATGCTTTAAAATTAACCGCTAAAGACCTTAAAAAATTAAAAATTATTGATGAGATTGTAAAAGAACCGTTTGGCGGAGCACATGCGCACAGAGAAGAAACTTTTGAAATTATAGAAAAGGTTATTCTAAAACATTTTAAAGTTCTTAGTAAATTAACAACCGAAAAACTCATTGAAAATAGAATGAAAAAATACTCTGAAATGGGTGTTTATAAAGGGTAAAACGCACATTTACATTAACACTAAAAGTAAAACTATGCTATTAACAGGAATTATTTCGATACTAGGAGGTTTAATTGCCGCATCATCTTACATTGTATCCAAAAAGTCGGATGCAAAAGAATTAATAGATAAATTGGTGCCTTACCAAGGAGGAATTGGTATATTATTATTATTTTGGAGTATCAAAAATACCATCAATTTATTTCGCTATTTCTCCTTTAATACGCTAATCATTACAGCAGTTCAATTTATTGTTGGTTTCTTATTGGCTTACTCATTATTATCGCAATATTTATTCAGTAAAAACGAAGAAGCAAAAGAAAAAGGACAACAGTTACGTGCTAAATTAGCACAATATCAAGTTCCTGCTGGAATAGGCTTAATTATTTTAGGAGCACTTCGTATTTTTCGTTTGTTTTAAATTTAAGACAACTATAAGATGTCAAAAATTCTAACTGCAAAGCAAATTTATCAAGCAGACAAAGTAACAATTAAAAAAAACAACATTACTTCTTTAGATTTAATGGAGCACGCCAGTGAGCTTTGTTTTAATTGGATACACAATCGCCTACAAGGAAACCCATTACAAATTCATATTGTTTGCGGAACAGGAAATAATGGCGGCGATGGTTTAGCAATAGCCAGAATGTTAAAAAAACATGGCTATAATACCAAAACATACATTATAAATTGCGGGAATGATAGATCTACAGATTTTTTAACCAACTACGAACGTTTAAAAGAATTGGGAGATTGGCCAATAATGATAAATTGCGATTCGGAGTTTCCTAAAATAATCGAAAATGATATGGTAATTGATGCCATATTTGGTATTGGTATAAATCGTGCTCCAAAAGGAGTGTTAAAAGAGATAATTCTACATATAAACAAATCTAATGCCTATATATTATCTATCGATTTTCCATCTGGATTATTTACAGATAAAACCGTAACAGATAGAGATAGTGTTGTAAAAGCATTTCAAGTACTTACTTTTGAAACTCCTAAATTAGCCTTTCTTATGCCAGAAAATGAGATTTTTTGTTTAAACTGGGAAGTTATACCAATTGGCTTAGACCAAGAGTTCATCTCCCAGCAAGAAAGTAATTATTTTTTAACCCAAAAACAGCACATTCTTCCTATGTACAAAATGAGAAACAAATTTTCTCATAAAGGAACTTTTGGACACTCTTTAATTATAGGAGGAAGTTTTGGCAAAATTGGTGCTGTTACACTAGCAGTAAAAGCAGCACTTAAAATAGGAAGTGGCTTGGTAACTGCTTACATTCCCAAATGCGGATATTCTATACTACAAACAGCAATACCAGAAGTCATGGTAGAAGTAGATACCGAAAATGAATTGCAACATTTTAATTTTAAAACCAAACCAACTGTAATAGGCATTGGTATCGGAATGGGAGTTTCCGATAAAACAAAAAAAGGTTTTATAAAATTCTTAAAAGAAAACACATCGCCTCTAGTTATAGATGCTGATGGTATAAATTGCATAGCAAAAAACAAAACAGCAATCGAGTTACTTTCAGAAAACACTATTCTAACACCACATCCTAAAGAATTAGAACGATTAATTGGCTCGTGGAAAAATGACTATCAAAAACTGGCAAAAACAATAGCATTCAGTAAAAAACATAAACTAATTATTGTTTTAAAAGGCGCAAACACTACAGTAATACATCAAGGTAAAGCATATTTTAACACAACAGGAAATCCAGCTTTGGCTACTGCAGGAAGTGGCGATGTTTTAACAGGTATTATTACAGGTTTAATAGCGCAAAAATACAGTCCGCTAGAAGCCTGCCTTTTTGGCGTATACACGCACGGACTAACTGCCGATATTGCCATGCAAAATATGGTTTACGAAACCTTTACAGCAAGCGACATCCTTTATAATTTATCTAATGCATTTATACATTTATTAGCAAAACCACAAGTAGATAATGACAAAAAATAGACAAATAGTAACTTTGGTAAGAAATTTGTTGTATATTTGTAACAATGACAAAAATATTGAATATACTTTTTGGTAAGACAGAAACAATAGATACTGGTCTTCGAGGCACTTCGGAAGGTAGTTTATATGTAGATAAGACAGTTTTTTACAAAAGAGCTAAGGTAAGAGCTGCAATTAAAAAACTAAAAGACTCTTCTGTAATACAACAACAAATAGAAGATAGTAAAATTGCCGTATAATTTATTTTTAATACCAATTATTACAGGATACATAGTCCTAATATATTCTAAAATTTTCAAGTACAACTCGCAAAGATTAGACAAAGGTCGCATTTTGTTTGAATCTATAGCTTTAGCCGTAATCATTATTTCTTTAGGTTTTATACTTCGAACTTTGCTCCAATCCATTTTTCCAAAATTTATAGCTGGTATCCTAAATTTTTTAAAAATTGTACCAATTCAAAAACCACAATATTTTTGGACGTATCTTTTCTCTAGTCTAATAACTTTAATTTTAATGTATCTTTCTAATAAGGTTATAGACAAAAAATATAAAAATTACGAGCCTATTGGTTGGGCTGTTGACAAAAATGGAGATGAAATCGAAAAACTTTTTAAAAAATCTGCTAAAGAAGGAATTATCATTCAAATAACTTTAAAAAATAATAAAGTCTACATTGGGTTCTCTGAATTTATTCCAATTCCACAAAAAACAAATTATCTAACATTAACACCTATGATTAGTGGTTATCGTGATAACGATACCAAACAAGTTCGAATTACGACAGATTACTTTAAAGTCGTAGAAGAATTTATGGAAGGCTTAGATGAAAATGAAGATAGTATTACACTAAATACAGATGTAATCATTAAACAAGACGAAATATTAACGGCTGGTATTTACGAACAAGAAATATTTGATAAATTTAATAAAGTAGATTAAAAATCTTGGTAACAAATAGATACTTTTAAACACCGTTATTTTGCTCCCAAAACTTCGTCGATTGTGATAGAAAAAAACTACAAATCTGCCTACCGACAAAGCTAACAGCAACACTCCTACTTACAAATCTAAGGCATACCTATTTGATTTTAATACCATAACTATGCTATGCTTGAAATTTCAAGATTGTAAAATCTAAAATATTTCAAATCTATTTAGCGCATTTCAAAATTAGGTTGGTATAACTCGAATATTCTATGATTAAAAAATAAAAGGAATTAATCGATACGTTTTCTTCACATAACGAACATACATATCTCCAAATTTTTGCTCTAGAAAATTTTCTTCCATAAAAATTTTTAGAACCAAGACAATAGCTAAAATTATTAAAACGACTAAACGCAATAACGTATAATTCGTAAAAACTGAAATTGAAAAAAAGAGTAACAATCCAGAATACATCGGATTTCTAATTATTTTATAAGGTCCAGAAGAAACTAATGTCGCATGATTTTTTACTTCTGGCTGAATATTAAAATTACCCATTTTCATTACAACAATTCCCCAAAGACCAATTAACAAACCTAATATTTGAAAAACTAACAAATATCCAGATGCAAAAATATTTCCAACCAAACCAAAAAAAAGGAAACTTGCAAACTGAATGATTACTAAAATTAAAGATTTTGAAGACATATTATAATGAAAAAAAATTAAAGGTTGAAATATAAAAAGATTTTAAAAGGTTGAAATATTTTGAGTAACTTTGTAAATCTAAACCAAAAATAATGAAAAAATTTTTATTCCTTTTTATACTTACATTTTTATTGTCTTGTACTAAAAAAGATACCAAGATAAACCTAACCATTTTACAACTAAATGACGTCTATGAAATTGCCGCTTTAGAAGGTGGAAAAATTGGAGGTTTAGCAAGAGTAGAAAATTTGCACAAACAATTACTCGAAGAAAACCCAAATACCATCTTGGTTATGGCAGGAGATTTTTTAAATCCGTCTTTAATTGGAACATTAAAAAGTAATGGAGAACGAATAAGAGGAAAACAAATGATTGAAGTGATGAATGCTATGAACTTTGATTTGGTTTGTTTTGGAAATCACGAATTTGATTTAAAATATAGCGATTTACAAAAGCGACTAAATGAGTCTAACTTTCAATGGATTTCAACAAATTCTTTTTACAGAGCTACAAATGGCAAATTATCGCCTTTTTTTGTTTTACAAGACAGTACCAAAATACGAATTCCAAGAACAGTTACGATGGATTTTCATAATAAAGATGGCGCCAAACTAAAAATTGGGTTTATCGCCCCGACCATAAATTCAAATCCTAAAGATTACGTAGATTATGGCGATTTTTATGAAGATTCTAAAAATGCATACAACAGCATAAAAGATAAAACAGACTTTGTTATTGGACTTACACATTTACAGCAAAATCAAGACGAAATGATTGCTAAAATGTTACCGAAAATCCCATTAATTATGGGAGGACATGAGCATAGTAATAGATTAATTCCAATAGGAAACTGCAAAATAGCCAAAGCAGATGCAAATGCAAGAACTGTTTATGTACATCGCTTAGAATACGATACCGAAACAAAAAAAATAACGATAAATTCGGAATTAATTCCGATAAACGAACAAACTGGAGAAGATAAAAAAGTAGCTAAAATTGTTCGGAAATGGACGGTTCTATTAGATGAAAAAATAAAAGAAATTTTACCAAATCCAGACGAGATAATTTTTATAGCAAAAACACCATTAGATGGTAGAGACACACCAATACGAAGCACACAAACTAATTTAGGACAAATCGTTACAAAAGGTATGGCCTTCGGATTTGATAATGAAGTAGATTGTGCCTTAGTAAACGGAGGTTCTATACGAATTGACGATCAATTAGAAGGAAATATAACTGGGATTGATATTTTTAGAGTATTGCCTTATGGTGGAAAAGTTTTAAAAGTACAGTTAAAAGGAAGTTTACTCAAAAAAACTTTACAATATGGTAAATTAAGTGCTGGAAAAGGATCCTATTTACAAAGACACAATGCCTCATTTGATGCAAAAAACAAACAATGGGTCGTTAAAGGAAAACCCATTATTCCTAATAAAACATATACTGTTGCATTTAGCGATTATCTTTTAAAAGGCTTAGATATTCCTTTTTTAAAACCTAAAAATAAAGACATTATAACTATTTACGAACCAAAACAAGAGGAATTAAATAACGATATTCGCAATAGTGTAATTACGTATTTAAAAACGATAAAAAAATAACCTTTCTACCAAACGAATAAGTAATATGAAATTAAATCTAAAAAAACCAATCGTATTTTTTGATCTAGAAACTACTGGAATTAACATTGCTAAAGATCGCATTGTGGAAATTTCTATTCTTAAAATATTACCAAACGGAAATAAAGAAAGTAAAACATGGTTGGTAAATCCAGAAATGGAAATTCCGAAAGAAGCAAGCGACATACATCATATTACTAACGAGCAAGTAGTTACAGAACCAACTTTTAAAGAATTGGCTCCAGAAATTACTAAAATGATAGAAGGTTGCGATTTAGCAGGATTTAATTCCGATAGATTTGATATTCCGCTATTAGCAGAAGAAATGCTACGAACAGGTTTTGATTTTAGTATGGAAAATCGATTATCAATAGATGTACAAACTATTTTTCATAAAAAAGAACAACGTACACTTGGTGCTGGTTATAAATTTTATTGCGATAAAGAATTAACAGATGCGCACTCTGCCGAAGCTGATACCAAAGCAACGTACGAAATCTTATTAGCACAACTAGATAGATACGATGATTTAGAAAATGATGTGAAAGAATTAAGTATATTCTCCAAACACACAAAAAGAGCCGATTTTTCTGGTCATATTTTATTTAATGATAAAGACGAAGAAATTTTTTCTTTTGGAAAATATAGAGGGCAAAAAGTTGTAGATGTCTTAAGCAAAGATAAAGGATACTTTAACTGGATTCAAAATGCAGATTTCCCTCTATACACTAAAAAAGTATTGCAAAAAATAAAAGATAAAATGTCTGGTTCTGGTTTTACTATTGACGATTTAAAAAAGAAATTTAATAGCTAGAATTCTTCTTATACCAACTCAACATCAAAATACGCTATAAATTATTTATCTTTTCATAGACGAATAGAACTTTTAAAAGAATATCTAGATATTTTGAGGTAATTTGTGTAAAGTGCGAATCTATCTAAAAACTTCTATAACTTTTTATAAAAAAGGGGATTTTCCCTCTTGTTAGTTTACTTTAAATTGATTTTATTTGTAGATAACCAATTAAAATCAAATCATGCCTATCTCAAATTATTGTTTAATTGATCCACAAGGTGGTGCAATTAAAGTAGAATTAACTATAAACAATGGCATTAGATCTGGAGCCTTATTCATTCTGTGGAAAAAAGACAGCAATGATAAATGGACTGAAAAAGAATCGTTTAAATTGATAACTGGTAACGATGGAATAGAGAAACACATCCTTTTAGAAAAACCAGCAGAAATAGAAAATGATTTATTAACATGGAATATCAAAGCATGTGCGCAAATTAACGATGCAAATCATGGCGAATTTAGTATAACAATTTATCAAGATGGCTCTAAATTATGGTCTAAAACATCTCGTAGAAAAGTTAACTATTGCAATACTGGACATTCTATATTTGGCAATCAAGTATTTTTTAAACATTTGGTATCACCACAATCTCTAAACTTAAAATTATGGAAAGAAGTAGAAATATAATTCTATATATTTTATGCATTCTACTTTCATTAATAGGAAGTGCACAAGAAGATTCAAAAACAGGAAACGAAGCGCATAAATTCAAATTGGATTATAATGTTCCAGAAAGTCCTGCATTTTCGATATTAGATGCCAATCCAACAACCGTTATGCGAGGTAATGCAGCACAAGAAGTTGTGATAAGTTTAGCATCTAGTATTTTTAGCAATAATGCCATAAGCCCAGGATTAGCAGTAGATGTAAATCCATTTTTTGTTCTAGGCGGAAGGTTACAAAGTATTAACGAATACAAAAATAATTTTGGTAAAAGAATTCTTGCAAACACACAATTCTCTTTTGCAACAGTAGACTCAAAAAAGTTTCCAAACGATTTATTAATTTCTAGCGGAATTAGAATTACTTTATTCGATACTAAAGATATGATTTTTGACCAAGAATTATCCAATAGTATCGATACAGAATTAGGTAATAATATCCCAAGACCAAATCCTAATAATCCCATTGTAGAAACTCAATATGTTGACAATCCAACACTAGAAGAAGCCTATAAAAATGCAAAAAAACGATACTTATCCAAAAGAGGAGGTTCTTTGTCTCTTGGTTATGCAATTGCTGGTAGAGCATTAAATAGTTCGTATAAAACCGATAGCATTACAACGTATAGACATCAAGCGTGGCTATCTGGACAATACGATTTTGGAAAAAATAAAATGAGTATTAACGGTATGTTTATGTATCGCCTTGAAAAAAATTATGAAGAGGAAGGCGACTCTTTCAATAACGGAATTATTTCTGGTCTTGCCTTAAAACATTACGGTGAAAAATTGATTTTTTCTGGAGAAATTATTTATGACGATGTACATAAAGAAATTGGTTTTGGAGCATATATAGAAGCCTATTTATTGCCAAATATATCTATTTATGCATCTTATAGTAAAGACGAAAATTTGAATCAATATTATTTTAAACCTGGCGTAAAATATAATTTTAGTGAATCTAAAAATAAAAAATGATGGTAAAAAAAGATAAAAAAATTATCGGTTTAATACATGCAATTTTGGATGTAGAAGTAAACGATCGCACAAAAGAACAAAAAAAATTTTTAAAAGAACTAAAAGTAAACACATCGCTTGATAAGCTATTGTCAAAATCGGTATATAGTACAAACCTCTATGCAAACTTAGATCTTGCAAAGTATTATATTCGACTAGAATTAGATAAGGAGGATTGGAATTTGGATGATGATGGCAATCCAAAAGAAGAAAGTATTCCAACTGTAGACGTAGAACGTGTAAAAGTCAAATTAATTTCTGTTAAAGTTACAAACCAAAAAAAAGAAAAAGAAACAAGCAACATCTACGAAGCTGTTAAAATTCGTATGATTAAACTAGACGACGAATGGGAAGATGAATCGAATAACGAAAACATCATTAAAAGTATTAGGCTAGACGACGAATGGAAAGATGATGCATCTGAAAACACAGCACAAAGTCAAAATGCATAAACGATTAATATAATAATACCAAAACCCTATAAAAATGGAAACTGTAATTAAAAAAGTTAAAAAGTTAATTGCTAAAATCAAAAGTTTATCAAAAGAGACAATTAACGAAACACAGAAGATTTTTTTAGAAGCCTTATCTAAAACAAAAAATAGTAAAAAAATTAATGAATTTCTTACGCAAGATACTTTATATACAAATACAGAAATTACAAAAATTAATGGAGAAAAATTAACTGTTGAAAATTGGAAACAAATTATTGAAAAACCAATGGTGAAAAAAGCAATTGAATTAGATACTACTAATTTTAAAAATACACTTTATTATACCGTAAAACTAAATGAAACGGAAAGAGAAATTGTACTAAATATGAAGAAATTAGATGAGCCTTTTCCTCCCGAAGTTCATAATTTTATTAGAGAAATAGATAAAGTACAAAATACCATTAACGAACTTTTTCTAAATGAAAAAGAAGCTCTAAAAAAATTGACCGATTTGGCTGGAATCGCACAAGTTGGCGGAACTTCGACATACAACGCCTTAGCATTAAACCACTTAGAACAATACAAAAAAGAAATAACGATACAAAAAGGAAGCGAATTAAAGGGTTTATACCTAAAAAAATATGGCATTAATATCGTGTATCTTATCATTACTTCTTTGGTAATAATTGGGCTTATAGACATCTTTAAAGTAGAACAATTACCAATAATTAATCCAGTTTATTTAGTAAATGGTCTGTTTTTGTCTATTGGAACAAGCATTGGTGCATGGCTTATTTTTGCCATCAAAAAAAGAGAAATTGACTTTTACGATTTACGTTTTTTAAAAGACACCAAAACTGCTCCCTTAATACGACTAATTGTTATATTACTCATTGCTCTTTGTTTTTATTTTATGTTTATTACCGACTTTATGAATTTTAAAATAGGTAATAGTTTTGATACAGCAACTCTAAAAAATATAGAATCAAAAAATATGGCATTTTTAATTGGTTTATTTTTCGGTTTATCCGAAAGTACTTTAGGTGCAAAACTTACTTCTAGAGTAGAAACTTTTATTACTAAATTATAGCGTATTTTGATGTTGAGTTGGTATAACGATCATTTAAAATAACTAAAACTCTCTTTAGGATTAATCTGTAATAACGTTTCATAAATTAAACGAATAACATTTTCGACATCGTCTTTGTGTACCATTTCTACTGTTGTATGCATGTAACGTAAGGCTAATGAAATCAATGCACTTGGCACTCCTCCATTGGAGTATGCAAAAGCATCGGTATCGGTTCCTGTTGCTCGAGACGATGCATTGCGTTGAAACGGAATCTTGTTTGCATCTGCTGTATCTACAATTAAATCTCTTAAATTATTTTGTACTGCTGGTGCATAAGCAATTACTGGTCCTTTACCACATTTTGTTTCTCCTTGTACTTTTTTATCGATCATAGGCGTTGTCGTATCGTGTGTAACGTCTGTAACGATAGCAATGTTAGGCTTAATGGTTTCTGTAATCATTTGAGCACCACGCAAACCAATTTCTTCTTGTACCGAATTGGTTATATACAATCCAAAAGGTAATTTTTTCTTATTTTCTTTTAATAAACGAGCAACTTCTGCAATCATAAAACCTCCCATTCTATTATCGATAGCTCTACAAACAAAATGATTTTTATTTAGTATCATAAATTCATCTGGATAGGTAATTACATTTCCGACATGAATTCCTAATTTTTCTACTTCTTTTTTAGAACGGCAACCTACATCTATAAAAATATTATCCAATTTTGGTGCTTTTTCACTTGCTCCTTTTCTCGTATGAATTGCTGGCCATCCAAAAACACCTTGTACAATGCCGTTTTTACGTGTGTGAATATTTACACGTTTAGATGGTGCTATTTGATGGTCACTTCCTCCATTTCGAATTACATAAATTAATCCGTCGCTAGTAATGTAATTTACATACCACGATATTTCATCTGCATGTCCTTCGATAACTACCTTAAATTTTGCTTTTGGATTTATTACACCAACTGCTGTACCGTAGCTATCTGTAAAAAATTCATCTACATAAGGTTTTAAATATTCCATCCATATTTTTTGTCCTTCTACTTCATAACCAGTTGGTGCTGCATTATTCAGATATTTTTCTAAAAATGCAATAGATTTCTTTGTTAAGATTTTTTTTTTTGCCATAATTTATTTCTTTGCCACGAAAGTATTAAAAATGTTATAAATTTTCAATAAAAAAACACGCCATTTCATAATAGTTTGTATTTTTGGAATGATTTTAGCAGATATAGTTACTATGAACCAAATAATTACTTTCCTATTAATTCTTTTTACTCTTTTTTCTTACGGTCAAGAAAAAGAGCGAGACTCTTTAGATTTGAGTAATATGATATTAATTGAAGGAGATTCTATCGAATTTTCGTTAGACGAAATTACTTTATTAAAAAAACTAAAATTTGACGATAAAAAAGAACGCAGATATTATTATTGGTATTGGAAAAAAGTACACAAAGCATATCCTTATGCCGTTTTAACTGCTTCTACTCTTGCCGAAGTAGACAAACATTTAGCCAAAATAAAATCGAAGAGGAAACGAAAAAGGTATATTAAAAAAGCACAAAAATTACTTAACGAAGAGTTTAAAGGACAGCTTAAAAAGATGACTCGTACCGAAGGTAAACTTTTAATTCGGTTAATTCATAGACAAACTGGTTATACCACTTTTAATTTAATAAAAAAATATCGTAGTGGATGGAAAGCTTTTTGGTACAATACTACTGCTCGTGTGTTTAAATTGTCTTTAAAAAAGGAATACCATCCAGAAAGTAGTGAATTGGACTTTTTAGTAGAAGATATTTTACATAGAGCTTTTTTAAATAACTCTTTAAAAGAAACACAAAGTAAGTTAAATTTCGATTATTACAAACTCACTAATAAATATAAAAATATAGATATTGTCACTACCATTAACAATCGATAATTGTACTTTGTTTATTAATCTAGCATTTTTATATTTATTAGTGAGTTCGATCTAAACTTGCAATCAAAATTTTTAGCCTTTTTCTTAGACAAGGCTTCTTTGATGTAAGTTTAGGTCGAACTCAGGTTAATACGACTACTTGCTATTAATGCTGCAATAATTCCTAAAGTCAAAATAGTAGTTATTACGAGAAGTACATTTACAAAATGAAATTCGACTGGATATGCTAAATTTGGTCGAATCATAACCAGTTTAAATTTTAATTGAATAAATATAAAAGTAATCGACAATATTAAACCAACAACCAATCCGAATACAGTTAATAAAAACCCATGCAACGTAAATATATTACGAATTTGAGGCATTGGTAATCCAAAATTAGATAAGGTTTTTAAGTCCTCTCGCTTGTCTAAAATCATCATTATAATTGCGCCTATAACATTAAATAATGCTATAATTACAATTAACGTGGATATTAAATAGGTAAATAAATTTTCCATATTTAACATCTTATATGTTACTGCATTGAGCTGTTCTCTTGTTTGTACTTTATATGCAATTCCTAATTTATTTTGCAAGTCTTTTACTATTTTAGCTGCATCATTTTCTGCTTTAAGTTTAATTTCTATTGCCGAAATCTGATTTTCTGTATAACTCAATAATTCTTGTGCTAGTAGTAAGTTTGTAAAAACAAATTCATTATTTAATTCTTCGGTCAATTCAAAAACACCAACCGTTTTCGTTTTTACCGTCTTAAAAGATTGCATACTCAACTGTCCTTTTCCAGGTTTTGGTACATAAATCTTTAGTTTATCTGTAAAAGAATACAAAGGCAATGCTAATTTATTTGAAACTCCTGCTCCTATAACTACGGCATTTTTTGCCTTGTAATTAAACCACTCTCCTATTACTATAGCAGTATCCATTGTGTTTACTTTCAAATAATTAAAATCTACTCCTTTTATGGTTGCTCCTATTCTTTTATTGTTATAGTCTAATAAAACATGTTCTTCTATTACCTTAGCATAAGTAGCGATATTTTTATTTTCTAATGTTTTTTTTAGACTATCGTTTAATATAAATGACTTTCCTTTTACTGCCGTTATTTTTATGTCTGGATCTGCAGTATTCATAAAAAAAATGTTATACGATTTTAATCCAGAGAATACAGACAAAACAATAAATAATGCCATCGTAGCAATAATAACTCCTATTGTTGCTATTTTAGTGATGATATTTATCGTACTGTTACTGCTTTTAGAAAACAAATAACGTTTTGCTATGTATAAAGAAGTGTTCAATTATCGCTTTTGTCTTTTTGGTAATATTTTAGGGTTTTTAATTGGATTCTCATCATCGCCTCGTAAAGCAGAATCTATTCCTTCGATATAATCTAACGAATCGTCCGAAAAGAATTCTAAATTTGGCATTCTACGCAATTGATTTTTCGTTCTTCTTGCCAATTCGTATCGTATTGTGGCATTATTTCCTTTAATTCCAGCAATTAATTTGTCTCTATGCTCACTCGGAAAAACACTTATATATATTTTTGCCTCTCCTAAATCTGAAGTTACATAAACTTTTGTAATCGAAATCAATACACCTTTTAGCCAATCTCTAGCTTCGCCTTGTAAAATATCAATTAAGTCTTTTTGCAAAACATTTGCAATTTTTTTTTGTCTATTTGTTTCTTCCATGCTGCAAATTTAGACTATTGCAATTAAAAAATTAAAAATTAAAACTTAAAAATTAGAGAATTACTATATTTGCGTCCATATCTACTGTAAAATCTATCCTAAAAATGCAAAAAATTGAACACATTGGTATTGCTGTTAAAAACTTAGAAGAATCTAACATACTTTTTGCCAAACTTCTTGGTAAAAAACACTATAAAATTGAAGAAGTAGCTAGCGAAGGTGTTAAAACTTCTTTTTTTAAAATTGGTTCTAATAAAATTGAATTACTAGAAGCTACAAATCCAAACAGTCCTATTGCAAAATTTTTAGAAAAAAAAGGAGAAGGTGTGCATCATATTGCTTTTGCTGTTACAGATATTAAAAAAGAAATCAAACGATTAAAAAAAGAAGGCTTTATCGTATTAAATGATCCAGAAATTTCGGGACTCAAAAAAGGAGCTGATAATAAATTAGTTGCTTTTTTACATCCTAAAAGCACAAATGGAGTTTTGATTGAATTATGCCAAGAAATAAATACGAAATAAGTATATTTGTACATTAAATATTAGTCTTAGACATTAAAATGACAAAAACATCCTCCTTTGAAAAATACCAAAAAAGACGTTTGCGACTATCTTATTTATCGGTAGCAATTAGCATTTCTTTAGTTCTTTTTTTACTAGGTTTGTTAGGGATGCTTATATATCATACAAAAAATATATCCAATCATTTTAAAGAACAATACGCCATCAATATCTTTCTAAAAGATAGTGCAAAGGATAAAGATATTGCTAATTTGAAGCAAATGTTACAAAAAAAAAGCTATACTAATACGATAAAGTTCGTCTCTAAAGAAGATGCACTTACTATATATAAAAATGATATTGGCGAAGATTTTATGGATTTTTTAGGTAAAAACCCTTTAAAGAATAGTATCGATTTGTTTTTAAATGCGGATTTTGTTTCGACTGAAAAAATTCAAATTATTGAAAAAAAATTATTAGAAAATAAAATTATTGATGAAATTTCATACGATAAATCTTTAGTTTCTCTTTTAAGTGATAGTGTTAAAAAAATTAGTTTTTGGCTATTAATTTTTAGCGGACTACTAAGTTTAATTGCTATTGTACTAATTAATGGTTATTTACGTTTATCTATCTATGCGAAACGTTTTACAATTAAAACAATGCAAATGGTAGGAGCTACCAAACGTTTTATTAGAAAACCATTTTTATTTAGAAGTGTAAAACTTGGTATGATTGGAGCCATTTTTGCCATTGGAGCATTGGTGTTGTTACTTATATACTTCGATAAAAAATATCCAGAATTAGGATTAACAGACGACAAATTAAATCTTTCACTGCTGTTTTTAGGAATCTTTATTTTAGGAATTGGTATTACTTGGCTCAGCACCTTTTTTGCGACAAGGCGATTCTTAAACTTAACGGCAGATGAATTACATTATTAATGCAAATATAAAAATAGATTCGTTTTAAAATAACGTCTTATCGAGTAATTTTTCGCAGAGAAAACGTAGAAAAATTGTATCGAGATAAATGATAAAAAATTATGACAAAAAAAGAACCTAACTCAAAAAATACCGATTCGTTTTTATTCGGTAAAAAGAACTATAAATTTATGGCTATTGGTCTAGGTATTATTGCGCTAGGCTTTATACTAATGGCTGGAGGAGGAAGTAACGATCCTACTATTTCTAATCCAGAAATGTATAATTTTAGAAGAATTCGCTTAGCTCCAACTTTAGTTTTAATTGGTCTCGGCATCGAGATTTATGCTATCATGTTAGATCCTAATACATAAAATAATGAGTTATTTATACGCTATTATTCTTGCTATTATTGAAGGAATAACCGAGTATCTTCCTGTTTCATCTACTGGACACATGATAATTGCCTCATCATTTATGCATATTGCCAGTGATGATTTTACCAAACTTTTTACTATTGTAATTCAACTAGGCGCAATTTTAGCCGTAGTTGTCTTGTATTGGAAACGTTTTTTTCAAAGTCTCGATTTTTATTTTAAATTATTAGTTGCTTTTATTCCAGCAGTTATTTTAGGTTTGCTTTTAAATGATTTTATCGATGCGCTTTTAGAAAGTCCAATTGTTGTTGCCATCTCATTAATTATTGGTGGCTTTATTTTACTTAGAGTAGACGATTGGTTTAAATCAAATGAAGAAATAGATACTAACAATCCAACTGCTCATACCGAAATAAGTTATGCTACTGCTTTAAAAATTGGTTTTTTTCAATGTTTAGCTATGATTCCTGGAACTTCACGAAGTGGTGCTAGTATTGTTGGTGGTATGACACAAAAATTAAGTAGAAAAGTAGCTGCTGAGTTTTCTTTTTTTCTTGCTGTTCCGACAATGTTAGGAGCTACTGCCTACAAAATATACAAATATTATAAAGCTGGTTTTGAATTGAGCAGTACGCAAATTAATTATTTACTTATTGGCAATATCATTGCATTTATAGTTGCCTTGATTGCTATTAAATCTTTTATCGATTATCTGAGTAAAAAAGGATTTAAAATTTTTGGTTATTACCGAATTGCTCTAGGAATTATACTACTTGTTATTCATTTTACCATTTTTAAATTGAGTGTTTAGGTTTTTTAATAATGTATAATGAAAATTAAGATTTTTGTATTATCCATATTAGTTATTTTAACTTTGATAATGATATAGACAAGCACATGCCTTTACATTGGAAAGGGTTAATATACACAAAAATTAAAAATAAATAAAAAGAACCTCTACTAATGACCAAACGAACAGAACAAGATTTTAAAAATGGACAAGTTTTATTAATTGACAAGCCTTTAACTTGGACTTCTTTTCAAGTAGTAAATAAACTACGTTGGCATATTAGAAAAACCTTTGATATTAAAAGAATAAAAGTCGGTCACGCTGGAACTTTAGATCCTTTGGCAACTGGTTTACTCATTATTTGTACTGGAAAATTTACTAAAAAAATACACGAATACCAAGCGCAAACTAAAGAGTATACTGGCACTATTACACTTGGTGCTACAACACCCTCGTATGATTTAGAAACAGAAATTAATGCTACTTTTCCTACAGAACATCTTACGGAAGAGTTAATTCATAAAACTACAACACAGTTTACTGGAGAAATTGCACAAAAACCTCCTATTTTTTCTGCCATTAGAAAAAATGGAAAACGTCTATACGAAATTGCTAGAGCTGGTAAAACTGTAGAAATTAATTCCAGACAAGTTACGGTTCATGAATTTGAAATCACTAAAATAGATTTACCTAAAGTCGATTTTAAAATTATTTGTAGCAAAGGTACTTACATTCGTTCGCTTGCTTATGATTTTGGATTAGCTTTAAATTCTGGAGGTCATTTAAGTAAACTTAGACGTACCAAAATTGGCAATTTTTCTGTTGAAGATGCTGTGGAGCCTTTGGTGTTTGTAGAAGGTTTGTAGGTTTTATACCTATTCAATTTTAAAATACGCTAAATAGATTTGAACTATTTTGATGTTGAGTTGGTATTACTTTATTAAATACGACAACCAGCTTTCTGTAATTGGAAGTTCCCAATCGTTTATAAATTCGTATTTTGTTTGTATTAGGTTATTAAAAACCACCGTCTTTTTTGAAATACTTTTTTTCTTTATAAGTTCTCTAAAACGTTTCATTTCTTGATATTGCACATATTTACCTTGTTTAAAACAAACATTTACTTTATCTAAAAGTGTTAGTTTATATGTAACTTCTAATTCTAAAATAAAAGCGATTAATTTATCCATCAATTCTGTAGTAATTTTCGCATCTTCCGTAATAAAAAATAATAAAAATCGATTGTATTCTATTTTAAATGATGTAGAATATTCCGTCCAATTTGATACAAATTTTTTCATTTTTTCTTGTAATTCTTCCAACTCGTTTGGATAAAATTTACGACTAGAAGGATATAAATACACTTTCGCTTTGTTAGATAAATTTTCGTAGTTTGTTAGCATGCTTATTATTTTAACCACAAAGAACGCAAAGTTTTACGCAAAGTCCACAAAATATCTATGAAATTTGCGTAAAATATTTACTTAAATTATATCTTCTTTAGTTTTACCGTAAAGTGTCGCATGATTGGTGCTTCCCAAACAATAGCGTAGCCATTTTTGGCTTCTGCTCTCGAATCGTAAATTCCTTTTAATGCAGATGCAATATATTCCATGTGATTGTGTGTATAGGTCCTACGTGGAATAGCCAAACGAACTAATTCTAATTCTGGATAACGATTTTCTCTTGTTTCTGGATCTCTATCTGCTAGAATTGTTCCTATTTCTACACCTCTAATTCCTGCAACAATGTACAATTCTATTGCTAATGCTTGTGCTCTATATTCTTCTTTTGGTATGGTTGGCACAAATTTATTTGCATCTAAATATACGGCATGACCTCCTATTGGTTTCTGAACTGGTACGCCAAAGTCATCCATTTTTTCGCCTAGATATTGTACTTGTGTAATTCTACTAGCTAAATAATCGTACTCCAATGCTTCGTATAATCCTACCGCCAAAGCTCCCATATCTCGACCACTCATTCCTCCATAAGTTATAAAGCCTTCAAACATAATTGCATAGGTAATTGCATTTCGATAAACCTCTTCGTCTTTTAATGCGATAATTCCACCCATATTTACCAAGCCATCTTTCTTGGAACTCATTGTCATCCCATCTCCATAGGCAAACATTTCTGCAGCAATTTCTTTTACACTTTTATTTTTATAGGCTTCTTCTCGCTCTTTTATAAAATAACAATTCTCTGCATAACGTGCTGCGTCAAAATAAACTGGTACTTTATATTGTTTACATAATTCGGAAACAGCTTTAATATTTTTCATAGATACTGGCTGTCCTCCTGCGGTATTACAGGTTACTGTAATTACAATAAATGGCACTTTTTCTATGGCATTATCTGTAAATACTTTTTCTAATTTTTTAAGGTCAATATTTCCTTTAAACGGATGGTATAAATCGGTATCAAAAGCTTCGTCGATTGTACAATCTACTGCTTTTCCTTTTCGAAACTCTATATGTCCTTTGGTAGTATCGAAATGGGAATTTCCAGGAATAATATCTCCTTCTTTTACTAGAGTAGAAAACAAAACATTTTCTGCTGCTCTTCCTTGATGTGTTGGTATAAAAAATTCGTATCCTGTTATATCTTTTACTGCATTCTTTAATTTTTCAAAAGAACGTGAACCTGCGTAACTTTCGTCTCCTAACATTATTTCTGCCCATTGTTTATCGCTCATCGCTCCTGTTCCAGAATCGGTTAACAAATCGATATATACTTGATCCGATTTTAGATTAAATAAATTGTAATTGGCTTCTTTTATCCATTTTTTTCGTTCTTCAATAGTTGATTTCTTTATGGACTCAACCATTTTTATTCTATAAGGTTCTGCGTATGGTAATTTCATTTTTTTGTTAATTTAATTATTAATTTTACGTTTTCTACTATATTAATAATTAAAGCCATCACGATTTTTAATTTTGCGATGTACATCTACAATAAAATTAGAATTTTGAGAAGTATTTTTCATAATTTGATTCAAAAATAAAATATATTTTAAGTATTTCAAAAATAAATTAGACTTTTCTATAAAACCCAAGCTCATATACAAGTTAATATTCAGAAAATAAAACACAGCATCATTACAGACTTTTTATTATGTAATAGATTCTAATATTTCTACCAAATCACTTTGTGTTGTCATCCCTTTATCTTTATTATACCAAACTTGTAAATTCTTTTTAAATGTTGCATCTAATACTCCATTTTCTTTTTTATAATTTGTAACCATTTTTGTAGCCACACTTGGTCTTGGTCCCCAATCTTGTAAAATTTTTAAAGTCTCTTTCTCAATTATTAATAATTTAGGAATTGCTTTTCCTCCATTGGTTAAAAATAGATTCATTAAGGCTTCATTCTCGTCACGCAACACCACTTTAAAATCAATTTTTGAAGACAACGCTGTCATTTTATACAATATGGGCAGGATTTGTGCACCATCTCCACACCAACTTTCCATCAATATTAAAAATATAATTTCTTTATTAATTTTTAAAATACTATTTTTTGTAACCGAATTTATTTTAATTGTTTTGTCTAGACGTTTCATTCGTCTTTCGCTTAAAATACTATAATTTAATAATGCTTCTGATTGGTTTTTTCCAGTAGATTTTTTTTGTTTTATCAACTCCGAAACCAAGCTTTTAAAGCTATTATAATCCATTGCCTTAGCTAAACTTTTTTTTATTATTTTTTCCATTAATTATTTGTTTTTCAAAAAGTTTGACGAGTAAAATAAGGCATACTTACGAATTAAATAATTATACACTTTGTTTGGTAGTAGCTGCTGGATTGAGTTTAATTTTTAGATTTTTAAGCATTTCTGTAGTCAAATGCTCTAAATTAAATTCGTGCTGCCAATTCCAATCCATTTTCGCCACAGTATCGTCGATACTATTTGGCCAACTATCCGCAATTTTTTGCCTAGAATCTGGCACATAATTTATTTTAAAGTTTGGCAATTGTTTTTTAATTTCGGCTGCCAATTCTTTTGGAGTAAAACTAATTCCACCTATATTATAGGAAACGTATTTTGTGTTCTTTTTAGTTTCCATAATAGCGATTGTTGCTTTTATGGCATCGTCCATATACAACATTGGCAATGCTGTATTTTCTTTTAAAAAACTAGTATATTTTTGCTCTTCTATTGCTTTATAAAAAATATCAACAGCATAATCGGTTGTTCCTCCTCCTGGTTTGGTTTTCCAGCTAATAATTCCAGGATATCGAATACTTCGTACATCTACCTCAAATTTATCGTGATAATATGCACACCAACGTTCGCCAGATACTTTACTAATTCCATATACAGTACTTGGTTCTGTAATTGTTTCTTGTGGTGTATTTGATTGAGGTGTCGTATTCCCAAAAACAGCAATAGAACTTGGCCAAAAAACTTTTTCAATGTGTTTTTCCTTAGCTAAATTCAATATATTGAATAAGGAATTCATATTCAAATTCCAAGCTTTATTTGGATATTTTTCGGCAGTAACTGAAAGCATTGCTGCCATTAAAAAAACTTGCTTCACGTTATACTTTTTAATAACTTGAAGTATAGCATCTTTATCTGTTGCATCTAAAATTTCAAATTTTCCAGATTGCATTAATGCATTGGCACCTTCTTTAATGTCGGAAGCGATTACGGCATCCGAACCATAGATATTTCTAAGTTTCAACGTTAATTCCGTTCCAATTTGCCCACAAGCACCAATAATAAGAATTGTATTTCCCATTCCAAATAGTCTTTATATTGACTACAAATATACTTTACATTTGTTTCTGCACAATAGAAAAATTACATTTCATTTAAAACAATATTATTATAAAATTTATTAAACATTTAACCGTTAATTGTCTAATATATATGTAATTATTCTTACATTCGCCACCAAAAAAATAATTTGACATTGAAATCTATAATTTTTATCAGTTTTATTTTAATGATTTTTTCTTGTAAAAAAGAGCAAAAAATCAACGTGCAAAAGAAAAACATACAAAAAATCACAAACGAGCAAATCCACATTAATTCAAATATTACACCCTTACTTCCAGAATCAAAAAAAATTATTGATAGCTGGGAAGAATATCAAATTTTATCTGAGTTTATTCCTAAATTTTACAAATCTTCTACAAAAGAAATTTTATTCCATTCTAATCAACTAGCAACATTAACAAAATTACTAAAAGATTCTATACGTATTGAAAAATTTAATATTCCAAGTTTTAAAATTCGTTTAAATGTATTACATAACGAAGCGCTTCGACTTTTTGATATGGATTCCATTCCGAGTATAACAAACAAAGAAATTATACATGAAAATAAAAATATAATTAGTGCATTTAATGCGGTTAATACAAAAATTAACTCCATAGTAAAAAAGGACATCTTAGTTAATGATTTATTAGAGTTCGATTTTTTATTTGATTCTAATAATGATTCCACACTCTTCCTAAAAAATGAAAAGAAAATAATAATTAAAAAAAGAGAAATTGAAGAAAAGAAAAAAAGAATTCAACCATTGTCTAAAAAAACAAAATCGGCACCTAAGAGCAGTAATTAGTTTAATTATATTACCTCTTCTTTTTCTGAGTTGCTCTCAAAAAGAATGTGCTATTCAAAAAACGAAAAAAGAAATTAATTTTATAATGGATGATTGGCATAACAATGCTAAAAATGCCAATTTTGAAAATTACATCAATCGCATAAGTGATAATGGCGTGTATATAGGTACTGATTTTTCAGAAAATTGGAGTAAAAAAGATTTTAAATCTTTTTCTAAACCATATTTTGATAAAAAAGAAACTTGGAATTTTAAAACAATTGAACGGAATATCTATTTCTCTAAAGATAAAAATACTGCATGGTTCGATGAACTTTTAAATACTTGGATGGGTGTTTGTAGAGGATCTGGCGTACTTGTAAAACAAAAAAAAACTTGGAAAATAAGACACTATGTCTTATCTGTTTCTATACCAAATGATGAAATTCAAAAAGTCATCCAACTAAAAAAAATAAAAGATTCTATTTTCCTAAAAAAACATAATAAACACAAATTGTTAAAAACTTAATAATTAATTTAAGGTCTTATTTATGAATAACTTACTTTTTTATTTTAAATTTGTTTTACTAACAATTAGCAGATTTAACTTATGAAAGTTTTTATACAAAAAACCTTTTTCTTTTTCCTTTTAATCTTAGGAGTAAATTTAGGGTTTAGTCAATTAAACCCTGGAGATATCGCATTTGTGCAATACAATGCAGATGGAACTGATAATTTTGCTTTTGTCTGTTTGGTAGATATTCCTTCCAATGCGATTATTATATTTACAGATAATGAAGAAAACAGTTTGTCTGGAGGAGAAGGCACTATTACTTGGACAGCTCCTGTTGCTGGAGTTACTTGTGGCACAGTAATTACAATTACAACAACACCAAGCGCTACAATAGGTACGGTCACAGAAATTAACAATTTGGATTTTTCAGGAAGTGGCGACGGTATTATTGCATATCAAGGCAGTGCAGCATCGCCTACATTCATAGCAGCTCTAGGTAATGATGGTACAACGGCAGGAGTCTATGGCGGCGCTAGCGAAGGCAATCTACCAACAGGCTTAACACTTGGAGTAAATGCACAATCTATTGCTGAAATTGATAATGCAAAATACAACGGTAGTGTTTTAAATGATACCAAGGCAAATATATTATCTGCAATTTATAATGCGAATAATTGGTTAGGTGGCAGCAATACTACACAACAAACGTTTAGTAACACTTTTACAGTAACAGACTGTGTTATACTACCATGCGCAGAACCAACAACAGATGCAATTTTTCATGTTAATTCTCCAATTAGCATCACAACAAACTCCGTAACATTAAATTGGACTAATGGTAATGGCGTAAAAAGAATCGTTGTATTATCTAATGTAAATCCAATTACATTTGTACCAACCGACAATACAACATATACCTCAAATACAAATTTTGGTACGAGTACTGCAGTTGCTGCAAATGAATATATTGTATACGATGGAAGTAACAATTCGGTTAATATTACTGGTTTAGTTCCTGGAACTATATATTACACAACCATATACGAATATAGATGTAATCCTGGAAGCGAAGATTATTTTATAAGCGGAACTCCAACAACAGATATTTTTCTAACAGAACCAGAAAACCCTACCAGTTTTACAAAAAATTGCATTGGCAATACTAGTATAGACCTATCATGGGCAGCACCTGCATTAGGTAACTTTGATGGATATTTATTAGTCGTTAGAGAAAATGCCAATCCACATAGTGTAAATTCAATCGATCCATCCTCTATAATTGGAGAAAATTTAGATTACAGTATCGCTAGTACTTATGGAGGAACATTACCAAATACTAGATATATCTACAAAGGAACAAACACAAATGTAACCGTAACGGGATTAACATTAGGAACTAGTTATACCTTTAAAATATTTACTTTTGTAGATAATGGAAGTTTATTTGAATATTCTAACGGAACATCAACAACACAAATAATAGCTCAAGAAAATATAGTTAATGCAATTGCAATAGGCGATAATGGACAAGTTTCTGTTTCATGGGCAAATCCTAATAATAGTTGTTTTGATGAAATTTTAATTGTCGCTAACCAAACAAACGGAATCAATTTTACACCTTCTGGAGATGGTTCTGCATATACCGCAAATTCAAATTATACCGCTGTAAATCAGGTAGTATATCAAAATAATGGAACAAACATAACAGTAACGAATCTAACAAATGGTACAACATATTATTTTGAGATATTTGTAAGAAATGGCACAACTTGGTCTTCCGGAATAGAAGTATCTGCAACACCAAATACCCAAACAATTTTTAATCCAGGTGATATTTTGATTGTTGCATACGATAATGCAGTTGGCACATTTAATGATGCTATTACAATATTAACTTTAGTAGATATTCAACCAAATACTACATTTTGGTATGCTAATACTTCGTATGAAATAGGAGCACCTGCAAATATTCGAACTGCGCAATGGAGAGCCTGTTCAAACAATTCTAATGCAGAAATAGGAGCGCAACATTTTACGTATCTCGGACCAAGTATATTGCCAGCTGGATCTACATTTTGTATAGATATCGGTATCAATCAAGTAATGGCAGCCGATTTTACCGTAAATTCTTCAAGCGGAGCTGGAACCTATAATTTTAGCAATGGATTAACTCCTGCAGGTTTTACCTCTAATATAAATATAAGTACTTCCAAACCAGACAGTGTGTTTTTAATGCAAGGCTCATGGTCTGGTAATCTAGGAAATTATCGCACTTTTAACGGAACAATTTTAAGTGGTATTCAAGAAGGAGCAACTTGGCATGCCGTTACCGATGATTTATCTGGAGTGTTATCTGAAAACCAAAAAAGACGTTCTAGAATACCACCAGAAATACAATGTTTCGCAATACAAGGCGGAACCTCTACAGGAAGTAGCTATGCATATTACAATGGCACAAAAACAGGATCTCATATTGGTTTACTAAGCAATATAACTAATTACACAAGTAATTGGACTAGCAATAACGGCTCAAATGCAAACGAAATTGCAGCACAAACGTGTATCGCAAGCTATGTTTTTAATATTACTGGAACTGCAACTCCTGGAATTTGGACAAATGCAAAAAATGATTCCAATTGGTTTAACTGTGGAAACTGGGAAAACCTATCTGTACCAGACGAAACAATAGATGTAATTGTTAATACTCTTGGAGGAACAGATAAAGTCGTTGTAGATGATACCGCATTAGATGCAGACCTTTATGGAAATATTGCCAAATGTAAAAATTTAACCATCCATGGAGAGAAAGTAGAATTGGTAAGCGATAGTAATGATATATTAGAAATTCATGGAGATATTACCATCACAAACGGCGAACTAGATATGGATGATAGCAATGTTAATACAGATGATGGAACGCTGTACTTATACGGAAACTGGATAAATAGTGCCGAATCTAGATTTCTTCAAGGAAATAGTACCGTAAAATTTGTAGGTACAAATTCACAAACGATACATTGTAATTTAGGGATAGAAACAGAACAGTTTTACAACCTAGTATTAGATAATAATTTTACAACAGACGATTTTAATAATGACATTATAGCGCAAGGAAATTTAGAACTTACAACAGGAAAAACATTACTAATAAAAGCAAATCACTATGCTAGTATTACAAAAAACATACAAAATGATGGGCAAATTACCATAGAACACAATGGCTCATTAGCGCAAATTGAAAATACAAATATCGATAACAATACAGGTATAGGATCTTATATCGTTCATAAAACAACACAACCATATATAATGTATGATTATACATATTGGGCAGCACCAATAAAAAACGCTACATTAGCAACCATTTTTTCGGCAAACCCATCCAATCATATATATACCTTTAATCCTCAAAATTTTTCTGATGAATATGCAGGTAATGGCTATCCACAAACAACAGGAACAGCAGATGCATTTGACGATACAGGTAATGATTGGGAACATGCATCTGGAAATATGATTCTAGGAAAAGGATATGCCATTATGGGAGAAGGTGCAATATTTCCATTTACAACACCAACAGCAACAACCAATACACAAAATGTTGTTTTTAACGGAAAAGTGAATAATGGCCTAATAACAATACCTGTTTTTAAAGATTTATACAATACGACCAATGGATTTGGAAATGCCTTTAATAAAAATGATAATTTTATTGGAAATCCATATCCTAGTGCCATAAATGCCAATGTATTTTTAGCAACAAATCCTAATCTTGGAGGAACATTGTATTTTTGGACACACGATTCTACCATAGGAACTGGCGCAAATATAGGACCAGATACTTATAATTTTACTAACGACGACTATGCAACTTGGAACACTTCTGGAGGAACTGCAGCACATCTTGGCAATCCAACACCAACAGGAAAAATAGCTTCTGGGCAAGGATTTTATGTTACAGCAACAGTAAATGAAACTATCCGTTTTAATAACGATATGCGACTTGCTATTGATAACAATTTATTCTATAGACCACAAAATAGAGTTTGGTTAAACTTAACCAATAATAATGGACTATTTAGACAAATTTTAATTGGATTTTTCGAAAATGCAACTAATGAAGAAGATAGGTTATACGATGGATTACGATTAGAAAATGGAACTAATTTTGACTTTTACTCCTTAGTAAACGGTAAAAAAATGGCAATACAAGGTTTGGCGCCATTAACAATCGACACAACGATACCTCTAGGAATCGAAATTATAGAAGCAGGTAATTTTAAAATTAGTATAGACCATGTAGAAGGAGACCTAGAAAATACAACCATTTACCTAAAAGACAAATTATTAAATAATACACACGCATTAAAACAATTAGGTTATAACTTTAATACAACTACACTTGGTAATATTAACGATAGATTTGAATTGTTGTTTCAAAGAAATACATTATCAAATACAGATATAAACATAGAGAATATAAAAATAATAGCAATCAATAATGCAACTAATTTGGAACTTCGTTTAAATAAACCTCAAATTATTAAAAGTATTTCTATTTATAATATTATCGGACAACTACTCCTAAAAGACAATCCAAATACTCTTAATTACACCACAACAAAAATAAAGTCGAATACTATTCTTTTAATTAAAATTAGAACAGAAAATAATAAAACAATAATAAAACAATTTATTAAACGGTAATAACCACATAAATAGACTTGTTTTCTTTATTCTTTCCTCCTTTAATTACATTAAATTTAGTACCTTTGTTCTCTGTAAGATTTTTAAATCTTATTATAAAAATAGAGAGATGGAAAAAAAAACAAAAAACGGCTTATTTTTAGTACTCTTTATATTTGGAATATTTTTTTCTGATGGACAAAATATTGGAGATATTATCATAACAGAAATAATGCCTAATCCAACCTTTGTTACAGATGTAAAAGGAGAATGGTTTGAGGTATATAACACCACAAGTAGTGATATTAACATGAAAAATTGGACAATAAAAGATGACGGATCCGATTCACATACAATAGCAACCGATTTAATTGTTCCTGCAAATGGTTATGCAGTACTTAGTAGAAATGCTAGTTACGCAGTAAACGGTCATGTCGATGAAAATTATAAATACTCTGGAACACAATTCAAATTAGCAAATGTTACAGACGAAGTTATTTTAATGTATAACACAACCGAAATTGATGCAGTAAGATATAGTAGTGCATTAAATTTCCCTACATTTAACGGCAACTCATTAACGCTAAGAGATACCAAATACACTAGCATATTAAACGATAATGGTACCAATTGGTGCAAAGCAACTTCTGCATATAATGCAATGGACTTTGGAACTCCTCGATTAGCAAACGACGACTGTAAATGTGATAATTTAGAAACCGTAATTTGGCAAAGTGGCACTTGGTCTCCGCATACGCCCACAGAAGAAAATAATATTGTAATTAAAGCTTTATACAACACAAATACAAATGGAGGAAGTATAGAAGCATGCAATTGCAGAGTTAATTCTGGAAAAAAAATAATTATTACATCAAATAATTATCTCAAAGTTAAAAATAATATTCTTAACAACGGAACAATAGTAGTAAGAAACGAAGGATCTCTCGTGCAAGTTTATGATGATGCAACCGTAACAGGTTCAGGAACATTTAAAGTCAAAATAAAAACCACGAACTTAGTAGACGACAATAGATTTACTTACTTTTCTTCTCCTACCGAAAATGCAACGCTCAATACATTTAGTACATGGGCAAATATGAGTTACTTATGGGACTTCGTAGGAAGTACACAAAACTGGAGTCATATAACAAATTTAAATACAGTAATGACTCCAGCAATTGGATATATTGTACAACCTGCTAATGGAAGTACAAATATAAGTCCATCTGTAACTTTTAATAGTCCATTTAATAATGGAATCAAAACCCAACCAATGTATTTCGAAGTCTCAGGAGCACCAGATGCAACCGATGCTAGTAGTACATTAGTTGGTAATCCGTACCCATCTGCAATAAACTCCGATATATTATTTCAAAAAAACCCACAATTAGGAGGAATTTATATTTGGAATCACGATTCTGCTCTTGGAAATAGCACAAATAGTTATGGCGATTGGATGAATAACGACTATATTGTATGTGCAGCTGGTAATAACTGTACAAACGCTCCCTCAAACGGAACAAATGCTGCTCATAGTGGTTATATAGCTAGCGGACAAGGGTTCTTCGCAACAGCAAATACTACGAATCCTGCGGATTTAGTATTTAATAATGCCATGCGAATTACAGGAAATAATACCGATTTTAGAAGACCTACCATAAATATAGAAAAATTATGGTTAAACTTAACAAGCACTAACGGATATTTTAGCCAAGCTCTATTCTTATTTAGTACTAACGGAACTCCAAACTACGACAATCAAGCAGATGCAAGAAGATTAGGAAGCAACTATGGATTGGCTTTTTACGGATTAGCAGTAGATACAAATTACCGCTTAGCAGTAGATGATAGCGGTGTTTTTCAGACAAATATTACCGTACCCGTAGGATTTTATCTAAATAACGATACCGTAACAAGTTTAACATTTAGTATCGATCATTTTGAAAATTTAGATGGAGTACATGTCTATTTAAAAGATAATTTATTACAAATAACACACGATTTAAAAATTTCAGATTATACCTTTGCAATAGCTAATACAGGTATTTACGAAAATCGATTTGAATTATTCTTTTCTAGAAATGTATTAAGCATAGAAAATAATACTACTAGAACAAATAGTTTAATGGTTACCAATCAAAATGATGCAATTTGTTTTAAAATGTTAAACACTAAAAAAATAAAAAATATTAAAGGATACGATCCTTTAGGTAAATTAGTTTTAGAAACAAATACTAATAGTGAGAATATCCAAATAAAAACAAACATCCAAAAAGGAAGCATTTTATTTTTTAAAGTATTTCTTGAAAATGGACAAACAATAACCAAAAAATTTATAAAAGAATAAGAAACACAATATACCTCCCTTTATTATGAAGAAAAATACAATAAACAGCATCCTTATATTCCTTCTATTTTTTGGAATAAATTTTAGTTTTGGACAAG
>Ga0256840_1000587_pt1 | contig 36837 bp, 38 predicted proteins | sample 355202metaG_FD_185969 | JGI IMG/M metagenome (GOLD analysis project Ga0256840, IMG submission 185969) | Hydrothermal vent microbial communities from Mid Atlantic Ridge, Atlantic Ocean - 355-202 | ecosystem: Environmental > Aquatic > Marine > Hydrothermal vents | place: Atlantic Ocean: Mid...
AAAAAAAAATAGATTAAATATGTTCCATAAAAATATAAAATTAGGATTAGCAGGATTAACAGTCGCATGGGCGATATATGAATTTATACAAGGTCATATAGGTTCAGGAATAATGATTTTATTACTTGCAGGAATATTCGTGTTTTTTTACTTTAAAAATGAACTCATTTTATTGTCCTTTTTAAGAATGCGAAAACAAGATTTTGCAGGAGCAACAAAATGGTTAAATAAAATTAAAAATCCAGAAACTGCATTAATTACAAAGCAACAAGGGTATTATAATTTTTTACGAGGAGTGATGGTTTCTCAAACAAATTTAACTCAAGCAGAAAAATTTTTTAAAAAAGCATTAAAAATTGGACTTTCTATGAATCATGATATTGGTATGGCAAAGTTGCAATTGGCAGGTATTGCTATGACCAAACGAAGAAAAAGAGAAGCAACTATGTTATTAGCAGATGTTAAAAAATTGGATAAACATGGTATGTTTAAAGACCAAATTGCACAATTAAAAAAGCAAATGAAACGAATTTAGAAAACATTAAAAATAACAAGGCATAAAAAATCCCGAAAATTTATTTTCGGGATTTTTTATGTTTATATCTAAGCGAAATTTACTTTTTAAATTTAGCGTATTTAGCTTTAAATTTATCGATACGACCAGCAGTGTCTACTAATTTAACCTTACCAGTATAGTAAGGATGAGAAGTCCTAGAAATCTCTAATTTTAATAGTGGATATTCAACACCATCAACGTCTAAAGTTTCTCTTGTGTTTGCAGTAGATCTTGTTAAAAAAACATCGCCATTAGACATGTCTTTAAAAGCTACCATTCTATAATTTTCTGGATGTATACCTTTCTTCATTTTTATTTGTTTTTAGCGCAATGCTTTTTGACATTGCTATTTTGAGTTTGCAAATTTAAGTATTATTTTTAAATAACAAACTATTTGCAATAAAATTATTTGTAAAATCAAATTAAATTGTATCTTTGCGGACTTAAAAATAACAAATTAAAATAATATTTATGAATCATTACGAAACTGTTTTCATTTTAAATCCCGTTTTATCTGATACTCAGGTGAAGGAAACAGTAAAAAAATTCGAGGATTATCTTACTTCAAAAGGAGGAAAGGTAACGTACAAGGAGGATTGGGGCTTAAAAAAATTAGCATATACCATCCAAAAGAAAAAAACTGGTTTTTACCATTTGTTTGAATTTAATATTGCAGGAGAAGAAATTTCTGCATTTGAATTAGAATTTAGAAGAGATGATAGCGTTATGCGTTATTTAACGGTAAAGTTAGATAAACATGCTGCTGCTTGGGCTGAAAAAAGAAAAGTAAGAGTAAAAGAAAAAGCTGCTGCTAAAGCTGCCAAATCAACATCTAAAAATAAATAAAATGGCTGAAGGAACTAAAACTAGTATAGAACAACAAGCTAAAGGAGGTAATAAAAGTGAATTACGTTACTTAACACCTTTAGAAATAGACACAAAAGAGCGTAAGAAATATTGCCGTTTTAAAAAGAACGATATAAAATATATTGATTATAAGGACGCTGATTTTTTATTTTATTTAGTTAATGAGCAAGGTAAAATTTTACCACGCCGTTTAACAGGAACATCATTAAAGTATCAACGTAAAGTATCACAAGCTATCAAGAGAGCACGTCATTTGGCATTAATGCCATTTATAGGTGATATGTTAAAATAATTAAAAAAGAAATTTAGTATGGAACTTATATTAAAACAAGATGTAGAGAATTTAGGATTTAAAGACGATTTAGTTCAGGTAAAGAACGGATATGGTCGTAACTTTTTAATTCCACAAGGATTTGCACAATTAGCTACTATATCTGCTAAGAAAGTATTAGCAGAAAATTTAAAACAGAGAGCTTTTAAAGAGAAAAAAGTAGTAGAAGACGCACAAAAGAAAGCAAAAGCAATTGGCGCATTAGAAATAAAGATTAAAGCAAAAGTAGGAGATAGAGATAAATTATTTGGATCTATAAGTAATGCAAATTTGTCTGAAGCAATAGATAAAGCTGGATTCGAAATTGAGAAAAAATTTATTACTATTGCTGGAGGTTTAATTAAACGTACAGGTAAATACAATGCTAAAATACGTTTGCATAGAGATGTAATCGTAGATTTTCCTTTCCAAGTAATTGGAGAAGTAGTTGCAAAAAAGAAAAAAGCAGCTCCTAAGAAAGTAGCACCAGCACCAGTTGTTGCACCAGTAGCAAGTAAAGAAGAAGAATAGATAATTTCTATTTTATAGATTTAAAAGCATAAACTAAAATTTAGTTTGTGCTTTTTTATTATTGATAAAAAATTAGAAGAGATTTATACCAACTCCACATCAAAATACGCTATAAATTATTTATCATTTCACGTTTTACTGCACTTTAAATTTAAACCACAGCTATGCTATGCTTGAAATTTCAAGATTGTAAAACATAAAAATAGTTCAAATCTATTTAGCGCATTTTGAAATTAAATTGGTATTATTATTTTTTTACCTTAATGCTCCATTGATACGTGAAAGAAGAAACTTTATCGCCGTTTTCATTAATGCCATGCGATGTTAAATTAAAAGTTTGACCTTCGTTAGTAGAAATTGCCTTCTCAATAGCATCTGCAATTTCTTGTCCATCTTTACACGAAAATGTAATTTTACCAGTAGCTTTTTTGTAAAAATCGCCAGTTTGATGTGTTACTAACATAGAGATTTTTTTACCACTTTTTTCAATGTGTTTCATTACTAATACACCAGTTGTTAGTTCCGAAGCCATACCTTGTACAGCCCAATATATAGATTTAAAAGGATTTTGATTTGCCCATTTAAACTTTACAGTTGCAACTACTTCATTTTCGGTTAGTTTACTTACTCTGATACCAGTAAAATACGCCGAAGGTATTTTAAAGAGTAAATATTTATTCATATTCTTTACTGTAAATTTTGACATAAACCTCTGTTTTTAGTGTTATAATTGACCAAATTAAACTAAAAATTGCACACCAACAAATGTTAAAGAAATGTTAAAGTATAGTACTTTGTATTGCATAGTACTATATTGCTTGTATGTTTGCACTGTAATTAAATGTAAAAACTTAAATATAGAAAAATAAAATGACGATTCAAAACGAAAAAAACACGACTTTATTAACCCATTTATCTGGATTTGGAGGATATATATTTCCATTTGGAAGTGTAGTAATTCCGTTAATAATACGTGAAACTAAAAAAAATGAAAGCAAGCAAATTGATAAGGTAAGTAAAGATGTAATCAATTTTAATTTGAGTTATTTACTTTATACATTTTTATTAAAGCTGAGTATTATACCGTTTTTTTTAGGAACATTTTTTCAGAATTTTAGAAATTATACAAGCTACGATAATTGGAATTTTCATTTTGAATATAATTCGAATCATTTTTTTGGATTTATAAGTATTGCATCTATTTTAAGCATTTTTGCAATTATAAAAGTAGTATTGATAATTCAAGCAGCAATAAAAGCGAATAAAGGAGAAGATTATGAATATCCATTTGTAATAAAATTTATAAAATAAATAACCATTATGATAAAAATATTAATTAAAATACTGTTAAGTGTATTGGAAATAATTGGAACATTATTTTAAACAGAAAAAAGAGGAATAAATATAAATTTGCAATAGCAGATGTTTTTTGCAAGAAAAAATAACTAAATGAAGATAGAAAATACAAAGGCACAAATGCGAAAAGGAATTTTGGAATTCTGTATTCTCTCCATTTTACAAAAAGGAGATGCGTATACTTCAGAAATACTTTCGGTATTAAAGGATGCCAAATTATTAGTAGTAGAAGGAACAATTTACCCATTATTAACAAGACTTAAAAATGCGGGATTGTTAAATTATCGTTGGGAAGAATCAACTTCTGGTCCACCGAGAAAGTACTATGGACTTACAGAAACTGGAGAATTATTTTTAAAAGAATTAAGTACCACTTGGCTCAATTTATCAACAGCCGTTAAAATTGTAACAAAAAACTAAATCAAACCAAAATGAATAAGACAATAAATATAAATTTAGGAGGCGTATTTTTTCATATTGATGAAGATGCATATCAAAAATTAAGAAAATATTTAGATGCTATACGACGCTCATTAAGTGACGATCCAAAAGGAAAAGATGAAATATTAACCGATATAGAATCGAGAATTGGAGAGCTATTATCCGAGAGAATAAAAGACGTACGTCAAGTTGTAAATCAGAAGGATATCGAAGAGATAGTTGAAGTGATGGGTAGACCAGAAGAATATGCTGGAGATACCGAAATTTTTAATGATGAAATACCTAATTCAACCAAAAATAAAAAAACAAAAAAATTATTTAGAGACGGAAGAGATAAATTTTTAGGAGGAGTTTCTTCTGGATTAGCACATTATTTTGGAATTGATGTGATTTGGATTCGTTTGGGATGGCTAATATTACTTATAGGAGGTTTTAGTGTTATTTTATATCCGATATTATGGATTTTATTGCCAGAAGCAAATACAACTTCAGAAAAATTGGAAATGGAAGGGGAAGCTGTAAATATTTCTAATATAGAGCGAAAAATTAAAGAAGAATTTACAGACGTTTCTCAACGTTTAAAAGACGGAATTGATGATGTATCTGAACAATTCAAAAAGGGAAATTATCAAGATAAAGTAAAATCTGGTTTACAAGAAATTATAGATTTATTTGCTAGAGTTTTTACTGTATTCTTTAAAGTTGGAGGGAAATTTATTGGATTTTTTTTAGTCGTAATATCTGCCGCTTCGTTAATCGGAATTTTAATTGGAGGCTTTTCGTTAGGAAGTATCGAATTTTTAAATTTAGGAGATAACTTTACGAATTATCCGCCGTTTTTCCATACATCAAGAATACCTTTAGGGTTGTTAATAACATTTTTATTTGTAGCAGTCGCAATACCATTTGTTTTGATATTCAAATTAGGTCTAAAAATCATTTCATCTAATGTAAATCCCTTTTCAAAGGCTACTAATTTATCCTTATTTGGCGTGTGGTTACTTGCAATAATGGGTTTAGCTTTTGCAGGTATAGAATATGGAGCACATTCGTCAAAAAAGTTTAGTGTTTTTCAGAAACATACTATAGAAAACAATTTATTAGATACACTAAATATAAAAATGATACCTAAGGAAGATTTTAAAGTACGAAGATATTCGGACAATAAAACTGTTTTTGTTGATGGAATTGAGAAGGCATATAAAACAAATGTTAGTCTAGATATTAGAGCAAGTAATACCGATGAGATGTATTTAAAAGTGTATAAAAAAGCAATTGCAATAACAAAAGATAAGGCTAAAACTTTTACAGATGAAATTGTGTACACATTTAAAAATAGTAATAATGATTTATTATTGGATGCTTACTTTTTATCAGAAATTAAAAGAAGATACCAATCCCAATATGTTAGAATGACATTATTTATTCCAAAAGGAAAAACTATATATTTGGACAAGTCTACAAAGTATTTTTTATATGATGTGGATAATATACAAGATATTCGAGATAAGAAAATGATAAAACATTATTATAAAATGACTATGGAAGGATTGGATTGCTTGGATTGTAAGCCAAAAACCACCAATAAATTTGAGAGTAAACCTAAAGAAGATCGTAAAAGAAAAGTAACTGTAGAAACAACGAAACCAATAATAGAAAAAGATTCTACTAAAGTAAAGATTGAAATTGAGTAAATAATAAAATTAATAATTAATAAAACAGGTCATTTCTATTTATTTAGAAGTGGCATGTTTTTTACAATATAATTTTAGCCAAGTATTTGCTTCCATATTGTGTAATTGTTTTGCTTTTTTAAAATCATCACAATAATTTGTAATATGGAGCTTGTATTTTGTTTTACCTAGTATAAAATATGCAGTACCAGAATTTTCGTTAATGTCAATCGCTTTTTGAGCATGTGCTTTTGCTTTTTTGTAATTACTTAATTCCAAATACAAGATGGCTATATTTTCATGAGCTACTGCAAAATCAGATTTTATTTTAAGTGTATTTTTAAAATCTTTTTTAGCTAATTTATACTTCTTCATGGTTAAATAAATGACACCTCTTGCATTGTATGCTTTGTGATTTTTTGGGTTGTATGCAATCTGTTTATTTGTATACTTTAGAGCAAAATCTAATTTATTGTTGTCTGCATAGAGAGAGATGATATTTTCGTAAATTAATGCAACTTTTTCTTTAGCAGAAAGAATTGCTTTATCAAAATCGCTATTTGCTTTATCATATTTACCAATGTTAAAATAAGAAAAACCTCTATCTAAATAATAATTTGGATTGTTGTTATTCTCTTTTTTTAATAGTTTTGTAAAAGCAATAATCGCTTGTTTGTATGTTGGAATACTATTATTTTGGATAAATGACTTTGCAGCAATTTCTAGTTGTTTGTTTTTAGAGATAGTACAAAATTTATTTGATAAAATTAATGGTATATCCGAGTTTGGATTTTTTTCGATAACTATTTTTTTATCGGCGCATGCAGCATCAAAATTAAGTAAAAAATAGTTGATAGTTGCTCTAGTCTTATATGCTTCATAAAAATTGTTATTTATAGAAATTCCATTATTTATTTGATGTAAAGCTTTATAATAATTACCTTTCTCTAAAAGTAATTTGGCATAATTATTATATAATTGAGCCGTAATAAAATTATATTCTATCGCTTTTTTATAATCATTTTCAGCTTCATAAAATTGATATATCTGATGATTAATTATAGCTCTATTGTAATAATAAACACCCATAGATGGATTAATTAAAATAGCTTTATTAAAAGCTTCTAAGGCTGTTTTGGGATCTTTTAAATTTCCATAGAACACGCCTTTTTTATAATATATTTCGGCATTTAAGCTATCTTTTTGAATGGCTTTTTCGATACTTATCTTTGCTTTTTCAGATTTGTATAAAGTTTGAGAAGCTCTAGCATGACTTATCCAATATGTAGCACTTATAGAATCATTTATAAATTCTTTTTTAAGTATTTCTAGAACTTTAAGACTACTGCTTATTGAATTATCCTTTAATAATGTATTAATTTCTTGATAGTTATATTCTTTTTGTTGTGCAAGAAGATTAAAAGTTGTAAAAATAATGGATACTATTATTATTTTTTTCATAGACTTAAAATTTAGATTGCTTTTTAAATGGTTACTACGTAATAAATACCTTTTACCAATCAGGAATATGAGTTAAATTAGTTACTTTTTTACGAGTATAAATTTGGCAATTATCTGCATTTGGTTTTGGAAAATCATATTTTTTATAAGCGTGTTTAAATAAAAAAATACGATCTTTTTTAATATAGCCATATTTTTTTACATACTTACCAATCTCATAAACCAAAAAGAATTCATAAGTTATCTTATTTGTTTCATCTATTTTGTAATAACCAATTGGACCATAATCAAAATCGTTATAATTAATAGAATTTAATTCTCCATTTTTAATGGTCTTAAATCTAGAAGAAACTCTACCATTTTTAAAAAAACGCAAATAAGATTGCTCTACTATTTTTTGTGTAGAATCTTTTGATTTTAGGTAATATTGTGTAACATAAATAGAATTTGTATCAATCCAATCCTTCTCTTTTAGGTGGTATGGATATGGAGATTTTGCTAAATCAAAATTTGATTTTTTTGGTTTGGTAATTCCATTTTCGTAATAATAGTTTTTATTTGGAATACAAGAATATAGAATAATAAAAAATAATAAAACAATAAAAAGTGCTATTTTTTTATGCATCGTTTTCTATTTATGCTTTAAACGAGTTTATTGTATTAAAAATTTTGTCCAATAGAGATTTCGGTAGCTTTGTGTTCAAATTCAAACATGTGATTATTAATACTTTTATGTATAAAATTTTGTAAATATGCATCTCCAATAAAATCAATAGTGTTATTATTATGTCTAATGTATAACGATGATTTATTTAGACTTTTTTGATATTTGGTTTGTGTGTGAAAGAAATTACGCGTTAAATCTACTAATTCTTTTTGATAGCGAGATTTCTCTTCTGGACTTGTTGCATTTTCAATTTTTAATTTTAAGGCATTCGTTCTAATATCGTCTTGTTCAAAATAGTCTCCAGTAAATGTCTGAGAACCAACTTCTAACAAAGGTGTTACAAGAGATATTCCGCCAGTCCAACCTTTATCAGTACCACCTCCATAATATGGAAAACGTGCTGTATCGTTATTTGTACTAACGTTAACATTACCTACTCTAAAACCAACTAAACCTTCTCTTTGTAAATGGTCTAATGAAAAATTATTATTATTTACTGCAGAATTATAGGTTAAAGCTTGACCATAACGAATAGAATCTTTAAATTCATTTAAGTTAGGTATTGGAGAATTATTATTTATTGTATATGCCTGAAGTGGTTTTCCATGACCGTGACCAATAATGATATTTGCAGCAGCAGTTAAATCAAATTCCATTTTATTAGAATTATGAGCAGTACCTAAACCTCCATTGTATAAAGAAGCATTTATGGATGCATTTGCGGCAAAATTATTCCATCTTTTTTGATAACCTAAATTGGCATCTAATTTCCATTTTGGTTTTGCACTATAACCAATCATTACTTGGAGTCCAATAGTAAATTTTAATCCATCTCCAGGACCTCCTCCAGAAAAATTGCCTGAACCACTTCGCCCATTAGAACTAATACTACTACCAAATTCAGACATTTGATTTTCTACATTTCTACGTAAATCGGTTTGTGCCCAAACATCAATATTATTATTAATAGAACTATTAAAATCCATGATGCTACTATTTAAAGCGGTATTTAGATTTGTTTCTACTAAATCTAAATTTAAAAGAGTATGTTCTGCCATAATTGCGATATAATTTTTATAAGTAGTGTTATTTTAGATGTAAAACAGCACTACCATCCAAATATAATAAATTAATTTTAATTATTAGAGTTTTTGCAATTCTAATTTATGAAACAGCTTTAATGTAAATACAAAGTATTATTATTGCTTAATTAACAATTGCCAACAGCACAATAAAAATGGATAACAATCTCTTTACTTTGGGTGTATCCAAATTCGTTAGTAACCTCTATTGTAACTGTTTGTTCGCTAATTAGATGATGGCTAATTTCAAAAACTAAATCTGGTTTTGGTGTACCTTCAATTTCTTCGTATACCGTTGGATTTGAAGTAACATTGTTAGAAATAGATGCTTTATAAATTAGATTGTGTTCGTAGTCACCAGTAAAATTTACGGTTACAGTTATGTTTGTTGTTTCAGATAGCTCTACATTTACACTTTCAGCATCCAATTGAATTGTAAATTCAGGCATTTTAGAAGTTAAGGTAATGTTTTTTGTTTTTACGACATCTCCTTTTTTAATTTCTATTATAAAATTAGTATTACCAACTGCATTAGGAGTAATATTAATTCTAAATTCACCACCAGAAAAATTAGAAAATGTATCAAAATCAATTGAATTTCCATCAATATTTAAGGTAGATGATAAATTGTCAGAAACATCTGCAATAACTTTTATTTGGTAGCCAATAGTACTTACAGGTAAACTTAATTGATAACTAGCTTCTTGTTTGGCATAAACGGTATTTCTTTCTTCAAGAGAAGTTATCGAAAACTCATTACTTTCTTCTTCAATATTATCCTTGTTACAACTTGTAAATAATAATACGCTAAATAATAAAATAATTACTTTTGAAATGTTGTTTTTAATTTTTGTCATTTTGTCATTTTTTTACAAAGGTATATATATTTTAAGAAATATTTCTTATTCATTAAAAATAATTTATTATTTACTCAAATACATTTTTCTTCGAGCGTATAAATCGTAAAATTGATCGTCTTTTAAGTCATCTATAAATAAAATACTCTCTCCAGTCGATTTCATTTCTGGACCTAGTTTTTTATTTACATTTGGAAATTTATCAAACGAGAATACAGGTCTTTTTATTGCAAATCCTTTTAATTGTGGATCAAATTCAAAATCGGTTACTTTATGATGTCCAAGCATCACTTTAGTTGCAAAATTTACATAAGGTTCTTTGTATGCTTTAGAGATAAATGGTACGGTTCTCGATGCTCTTGGATTTGCTTCGATAATATAAACAATGTCCTCTTTTATTGCAAACTGAATATTTATTAGTCCAACTGTTTTAAGAGCAATAGCTATTTTTTTTGTATGATCTTTAATCTGTTGCATTACGAATTCGCCTAAATTAAATGGAGGTAATGTTGCATTAGAGTCGCCAGAATGCACTCCGCAAGGTTCGATATGCTCCATAATTCCTATAATGTAAACATTTTCCCCATCGCAAATAGCGTCGGCTTCAGCTTCAATAGCACCATCTAAATAATGATCTAGTAACAATACATTATTCGGTATTTTTCTTAAAATATCGACAACATGTTCTTCTAATTCTTGTTTGTTAATAACAATTTTCATTCCTTGACCTCCAAGGACATAACTCGGTCTTACTAAGATTGGAAAATTTAATTGATCTGCAATTACTAAAGCTTCCTGTGCATTTTTTGCAGTACCAAATTCTGGAAATGGAATTTTTAAATCAACCAGTAATTCAGAAAATCTTCCTCTATCTTCGGCTAAATCTAAAGCATCAAAACTAGTTCCTAAAATTTTTATATTATATTTTTCTAGTTTTTCTGCTAATTTTAAAGCCGTTTGTCCACCAAGTTGTACGATAACACCTTCTGGTTTTTCATGCTGAATAATATCGTAAATGTGCTCCCAAAAAACAGGTTCAAAATACAACTTGTCTGCAATATCAAAATCGGTCGAAACGGTTTCTGGATTGCAATTAATCATGATGGTTTCGTAACCACATTCTTTTGCTGCCAATACACCATGAACACAGCAGTAGTCAAATTCAATTCCTTGTCCGATTCTATTTGGTCCAGAGCCAAGAATAATAACTTTTTTCTTATTGGAGACTTCCGATTCATTATCTGTATATGTCGTACCAGAGACAGTCATGTTATTTTCAAAGGTAGAGTAGTAGTATGGTGTTTCTGCATGAAATTCGGCTGCGCAAGTGTCTACTAATTTATAGACTCTTCTAACATTTAATTCTTCTCGTTTTTTATAGACTTGACTTTCCAAACAGCGAAGCATGTGTGCAATTTGTCGGTCTCCATATCCGTTTTGTTTTGCTTTCATTAGCAAATTTTTTGGTAAGGTGTCTAACTGGTAGGTTGTAATTTCTTTTTCTAAAAGATACAATGCTTCGTATTGCATTAAAAACCACATGTCTATTTTAGTAATGTCGTATATTCTTTGTAAAGAAATTCCAGCTTGAATAGCATCATAGATTACAAAAACACGATCCCAGCTCGGATTTTTAAGTTTGTCTATAATTACCTCGTAACGTGTATATCCTTTACCATCTGCTCCAATTCCATTTCGTTTTATTTCGAGCGATTGTGTTGCTTTGTGTAATGCTTCTTGAAAAGATCTACCAATTCCCATAACTTCTCCAACAGATTTCATTTGTAATCCAATAGTGCGTTCTGAACCTTCAAATTTATCGAAGTTCCATCGTGGAATTTTAACAATTACATAGTCTAATGTTGGCTCAAAAAAGGCAGATGTCGTTTTTGTAATTTGATTCTTTAGTTCATTTAAGTGGTATCCTAAAGCTAATTTTGTTGCTACTTTTGCAATTGGATATCCTGTTGCTTTGGATGCTAGTGCAGACGAACGAGATACTCTTGGATTAATTTCTATGGCAATAATGTCTTCTTTTTTGTCTGGGCTAACTGCAAATTGCACATTACATCCTCCTGCAAAATCTCCGATAGAGCGCATCATCTTAATTGCCATATCTCTCATACGTTGGTATGTTTTATCGCTAAGTGTCATTGCTGGTGCTACCGTTATAGAATCTCCAGTATGAATTCCCATAGGATCCATATTTTCAACGGTACAAATTATAATTACATTATCATTGCTGTCTCTTAGTAATTCCAATTCAAATTCTTTCCAACCTAATAATGCTTTATCTATTAATACTTCATGGATTGGCGATGCTTCTAAGCCACGTTGTAATAAAGTGTCATAATCTTCTTCTTTATATACAATAGATGCTCCTGTTCCTCCAAGTGTAAACGAAGGTCTAATTACTAATGGAAATCCGTATTCTTGCGCAATTTCTTTTCCTTTTAAAAAAGAATTTGCGGTTTGACTTGGTGCTTGTGGAATTCCAATTTTGTTCATTAAAATTCGGAATTGTTCTCTATCTTCGGTAACTTTTATTGCGTTAATATCGACACCAATCATTTTTATATTAAAATCCTTCCAAATTCCTTTATCATCTGCCTCAATGCATAAATTTAAAGCAGTTTGTCCTCCCATTGTTGGTAAAACAGAATCAATATTTGGGTGTTTCTTTAATATTTGTATAATCGATTTGGTGGTAAGGGGCAATAAATAAACACGATTCGCCATTTGCGGATCTGTCATTATTGTTGCAGGATTGGAGTTGATTAGTGTAACCTCAATTCCTTCTTCACGTAGCGATCGTATAGATTGTGTACCTGAGTAGTCAAATTCACATGCTTGACCTATAATTATTGGTCCAGAACCAATAATTAAAACAGACTTAATAGATTTGTTTTTTGGCATCTAATTTTGTTTGTACAAATATTTAACAATTTATACAGTAATAAAATTAAAATTTAAAAAACTTATTAAGACATTGTGAATAATTTTTTGCAAGAATTAATACCAACTCCACATCAAAATACGTTATAAATTATTTATCTTTTCACGTTTTACTGCACTTTAAATTTAAACCATAGCTATGCTATGCTTGAAATTTCAAGATTGTAAAACATAAAAATAGTTCAAATCTATTTAGCGCATTTTGAAATTAAATTGGTATTATTCCTCTTTTATTCTTTTTGGTTATTTCTTGTAAATATAAGATTTAGCAAACTTAGGTTGGTATAAGATGGTATATTCAAGAATAGTTTGTAGATAAAAACGCTTCGGTTTAGATGGAAAGTGGATTATTTAATATATAAATACCAAAATACAAGAAGTACAACAATAATAAGAACCAGTATGGTTATAGACAGCACATCTAATTTATTATTGTTTGCTTTAACAAGAGTTGTACCTTTTTTTACGGCGTTATTTTTTGAGGTTACATTTTTATGTTTAACCTCTTTTACCTTAGAGAACTTATTAGTTGTATTTTTGTCTTGAAGTTTTTTTATCTCGGTTATTTTAGCCGTTTCTTTTTTGGTTTTAATAGTATCGCCTTTTGGATTTGGGGATTTTTGTTCCTTATTTTTTGTAAGAATATTGGTAGGCAGAGATGTTTCAGTTTTTATTTCTGTTTTTGTAGTATCTAAAGTCTTATTTGGTTGTAAAGTAGTTGTAGTTACCGATTTTAATTTTTTAGAATTCGCTTTATTTTTCTCAACTATTTTAGTTATTGTAGTTGTTATTTGTGATTTTTGCTCTCTCAATAACTCCCTTTCTTTAATGTCGGCTTTTATTTTTTCTAATTTTTCCTTTATAGAAAGGTAAGATTCTTGTGTTTCTTCATCTATTTGTTTTTGAGGTTTTGTTGTACGAATAGATTCCTCCTTATTTATAGTTGGTTTGTCTATTTCTTGCGTACTTTCTTTTTTTAACTCCGTATCCCTTTTAACTAGTACTTCTTTTTTAGAAAGAACATTTTTATCGGATTCAATTATAGTTTTAGCAACTATTTCTTCTTTAGCAATAGTTGTATTTTGCATGGATTTTAATTCCTCATTATCAAATTCAATTGTAATTAGAGGTGTATTAGAGTTTGAGTTTTCTATCTGTTCTTCGAGTTTGTTTTCTAATTTTTTTTGGGAGACATTACTTAAATTGTCTTTAATTATTTTTTCGGAATCGCTTTCTTTTTTTTGAATATTAGCTAAGGAAACCTCAGATTTGCTTTTTGGTGTTATCTTTGGGAGCGTTGGTGTATTAAAAATAATATTATCATCTGTCCTAAATTTTTGTTTCTTCTCCTTGATGGGATCTTTTAACTCCGAATTTTTTTTGTTTTTTGATTTCAGATTATCAAAAAGCTTATGCATTATATCCAACTCTTTTTTTAGTTGATCTATATTCTTTGAATTGGTAGTTTTATTTGGAGTCATGGATAATAAAATTTGAAAAATCAATAAACGATTTAAAACTTTGTAAAAGTAGAAAAAATATTTATATTTGCATAAACTTAAAAAGTATATTTATGAATAAATTAGAAGAAGTTTTAAACAGACTTGTTGAGAATACAAACTCAAATTCTGCGATATTGGTTAACTCGGAAGGGTTATCAATAGCATCTGTTAATGCTAATAATGAAGATAGGATAGCTGTAATGATAGCATCATTGCACTCTATGGGAGAAAAATTTTCTTCGGATTTAGATAAAGGAAATGTAGAACAGTTTTATATAAAAACAAAAGAAGGTTATATTTTGCTTAAAGACGTAACAGAAAATGCAATTATTGGTCTTATTGCAAATGACAACTCAAAATTAGGATTATTAATGATGTATTTGGATTCTGCAACAGCAGAAATATCTGAATTAATATAATTGAATAGTTTACTAATTTAAAGAGTAAAATATTTATAGTAGTTTCCCTTAACTATGTAATTAGCCTTAAGATCTTTAGTATTTTAAGGTTAATTTTTTGCTATCTAAAAAAATCATCACTAAACCCAATTAAAAATAATTTTTCTTGTGCTCTAGTAATTGCTGTATACAACCATCTGTAATAAGAAAGCGATGTTCCATCAGGAAGATATGGTTGTTCAATAAAAATCGTATTCCATTGTCCACCTTGCGATTTATGACAAGTCATAGCGTACGAAAACTTTATTTGTAATGCATTGAAGTATTTATTCTTTTTAATTTCTTGAAATTGTTTGTACTTTGGTAAATGCGCATAATCTTTACTTATCTCTGTATAAAGTTTGTGAGATTCTTCGTAACTTAAAGATGGTGTTTCGGAAGTTAAAGTATCTAATAATACAACAGTATCGAAAGGTTTTTGATTTGGATAATCAATCATACGAACAGTAACTTCTGCAAACTGAAAATTATAGAGTTCTTTATATGTTTTTATGTACATTATTTCGCAAATATCTCCATTAGCAATAAAATTAGCAGCATCACTTTCGTTTAACCAATAATAGTTATTTTTTACTACCATGATAAAATCTCCAACCGAAATTTCGTTTTCTTGACTTCTAATTTTATAGCGTATTTGTTGGTTGTATTGATTTGCCCTTTTATTTGAACGTACTATAATTGCCGTATCTTCAATACCATATTTTGTATACGATTCGTGTATTGCATTTTCAATATCGTATCCATCAATAAGTCTCGAAATATCTGGAAAATTTAATTGAAATTGAAAACCAATCCCTTTGTAATATTCACTTATAATGGTACGGATTTCGGTTGCATTGGTTAAAATTCCAGAATCTTTATGTTGTCGCATCACTTCATCTAATTCTATAGTAGTAACATCCTTACCAAAATCATAGGTTAGCGTATTTTCATTTAATGCTGGACTTAAATCTAATTTTACAGGTGGTAATTGTGCCGTATCTCCTATAAGAATAAGTTTGCAGTTTGTACCAGAATAGATATAAGATATTAAATCTTGTAATAAAGAACCATTCTCAAAAAAGTTAGATTTAGAAGGTGTATCAGGAATCATTGACGCTTCATCAACAATAAAAATTGAATTGGTATGTTTGTTTGGTTTTAAAACAAAATCTACATTACCACCTTTTGCTTTTTTTGATAAATAGATTTTTTTGTGAATGGTAAAAGCAGGTTTTTTAGAGTAATTAGCAATAACTTTTGCTGCTCTACCTGTCGGAGCTAATAAAACAGATTTCATTCCAACTTGTCCTAAATTATTTACAAAAGCACTTATTGTTGTTGTTTTACCAGTTCCAGCATAGCCTTTAAGAAGAAAGAGTTTATTTTTATTGCAGTCAAAAGAAAAATTACTTAAAGATTTTAATAACCTTTCTTGCGATAATGTTGCCGTAAATGGAAATTTGTCTAAAAGTAAATAGTAAAATTTGGTTTTATCTTTTATCATACAATAACTAAAAAATCAAAGGTACAAATTAGAGATTGATACTCAAATATTAAATAAAAAACATTTTATAAATAGAGGTCAATATTATAATTTATATGTAACAAATGTTAACTTAAGAACGATAAAATAGTTATAACTTTGTTATTGAATTAATAAATTACAGTAATGTTAGCAGAGATAACACAACAGATTTTAGATCAAATGCCTCAAGAAACTAGACTTGCAGCATACGATATCGAAACAATAAGAGCAAATAAAGATTTTCTATTTAAAAAAGCAGAGATGATTGTAAAAGATTTTTACGATACCGTATTTTCTCATACAGAAACAGCAGCTATTTTTCATGAAGGAGAACGACCAGCAAGAGAAAAATCATTGACAGATTGGATTGTTAAAACGGTAACTGGAGATTTTGATGCTGCATATTGGGAATGGCAAACTTTTGTTGGAATATTACATATTAAAAGAAAGGTTAAAAATAATATGATGATTGCAATGATGGGCAGAATATCAAATATTATAGCAACAGAAGCAATAAAAGAATTAGAAGTAGATGTAGCTATAAAATTGAAGGATGCTTGGATGAAATTAGCATCAACAGTATTAGCATTAATAGGCGAAAGTTATCATATTTTTTATATGAAAGCAGTAGGTAATACTACAGGATTATCAAGTGTATTATTAGAAAATACAGTTAAAGTAGAAATTGATAATTTAATTGATGAATATAAAGAACATAGAATATAAGAGGTTTTTATACAATGGAAATTATTTTGAGTTTTAGGCATAATAATTGTATTGTAAATAAGTAAGAAGAATTTAATGTTATTTTTATAGAATATTAAAGAGGTTAATTTTCAATGTATTATATGACGATAGAAGTATATTGGTAGATGTAAATAAATAATCTCTATCAAAAAATTTTTGAACTACATTATTTTTTGTAGCTTTGCGAATAACCTTTAAAGTAAAATTTTTTATGAGTCCACTTATTTATATTTTATTAGCAGTTGTTGCTGTTGCTTTCATAGCTTATGCAATCGTAAACTTAATTCCAAAAAAAATGCATTGGATTTTATCTATCCTATTTCTAGGGTTGATAGTTTGGATGTCTTCGTTGCTATATGGAAGTATTATGAAACCAATTAATTTTAAAAAGAAAAAGATTGCGAAATATGCAAAGGTAATTGATCACTTAAAAATGATAAAAGATGCAGAGGTATATCATCGAAAAGTAGTTGGAGGTTATATCGATAATCCAAATGCATTAATAAAATTTATAGATACAGCAAAAGAAGCAATAACACAAACAAGAACAGTAGAATATACTGTTAAGTCTGGTTCTTTAGATTTAAAAAGAGAAAAAAGAGTAGTAGATACACTAGGTTATAAATCAATAAAAGATTACTTTAAAAAAAGAGATTATAAAAACATGTTTCATGTACCAGGAACAGATGCAAAATTTACAATTAAAGTAGATAGTGTGGAAAAATCAGGACTTAAATCACAAGTTTTTAAGGCATACGTAGCAAAAGATATTGTACTAGCAGGAATGGATAAAGCATTAATAGAAGAAGAAAAGAAAGCACTTGGCGGAATAGATGTAAGTGGAACTGAAATTTCAGTTGGTTCATTATCCGATGTAAAGGTAACAGGAAATTGGCCTCCGTTTTATGATAACAAAGATAGAAAAGAAAAAAAGTAAGCATTTAGCATTACAACAGATAGAAAATAAGCAATTATCCATCCAATTTAGTTTGGATGGATTTTCTTTTTGTGTAACAGATTTAGATTTGTTGCAGCATATTATTTTTTTAAAATATAAGTTTAATAATAAAATTCTAAATCCAATTACAGTATTAAGTAGTATAAAAAAGATATTTATAGAAGAACCAATATTACAAGAAAAGTATAATAAAGTTGTTGTAATACATGTAAATAATTTTTCGACTTTTGTACCAAAAGCACTATTTGACAAAGATAATTTGGCAAACTACATCAAATTTAATAATAAAATTTTTGAGAGCGATTTTTTTACGTACGATACTATTGCAAATCAAGATATGTTTGCCGTTTATGTTCCGTATGTAAATATAAATAATTTTTTTATAGATCAGTTTGGTACTTTCGATTATAAACACAGCTCAAGTATTTTAGTAGAAAAAACAGCAAATGAATACGTAAAGAATAATGCAACGTATTTTTTTATTAATGTAGCAAAAAACCATTTTGATATTGTAGTACATAGAAATAAAAAATTACAATTATATAATACATTTAGCTATACAACAAAAGAAGATTTTATTTATTATATTCTGTTTGTTATGGAGCAACTAAAGTTAGATGTAGAAAGAATTCCTTTAATTTTATTAGGAGAAATAAAAGAAGGAGATACTTTATATGAGGAACTTTATAAATACATTAGAAATGTATCTTTTTTAGAAGAAAATACAATGTACGATTCTATTATAGAAATAGACGAAACGATTAAAAGAGAAAATTTTATTTTGTTTAAATCCATCTAATAAATTTTATGCGAATAGTTTCAGGAAAACACAAAGGAATTAGAATTAATGCACCAAAAAATTTGCCAGTACGTCCAACAACCGATATGGCAAAAGAAGCATTATTTAATATACTCAATAACAATTATTATTTTGACGAAATTAAAGTACTCGATTTGTTTTCTGGAATTGGAAGTATTAGTTTGGAGTTTGCATCGCGTGGTACAGACGACATTACATCAGTAGATAAACATCGTGCATGTATTCGTTTTTTATCAAAAACAGCAGAAAAATTAAATTTGAAATTGAAAACGATTTCCATGGATGTATATCAATTTCTAGAAAAACAAACAAAAAAATACGATATCATTTTTGCAGATCCACCATATAATTTTTCTCAAGAAAAATTTGAAAGTATAATAACAATAGTATTCAAAAAAGAATTGTTATCCGAAAAAGGAATGCTCATAATAGAACATGGCAAACAAACAAACCTATCGGAACGATCCAATTTTGTTAGAGAACGAAAATATGGAGGAAATAGATTTAGTTTTTTTGAGAATACACTAAGTTAACTAATCCATGTTAACTAATCCATTGTTTAAAATCTTTTACCTTTTCTCTGCTAACAATAATTTGCTCATCACTATACGAATTTAACTTGATTTCAAGTCGACTATTCGTATAAGAAACAATATCCTTAATAGCATCAACCGAAATAATAAATTTTCGATTTACACGAAAAAAAAATTTCGGATTTATTTTTTCAAACAGTTGCTCCAAGCTAAAATCGAGTAAATAGCTTCTGTTGCCTGTTGTATGAATGTAAGTAGCTTTTTCTTGACTAAAGAAACATACAATTTCATTTTGATTGATGATTTTTAAATGTTGTCCAATTTTAACAGTAAATCGTTTTTTGTAAGAGTTTTCTGAGGAATTATTAAGAAATAAACTTCTAATATCTTCCATTTTAAAAATAGGAGAAGTATTCGCTTTATACTTTTCTTTAAATTGCTGTATTGCATAATTTAATTCATCATCATCAATGGGTTTTAATAAATAGTCAATCGAGTTAAGTTTAAAAGCTTTTAACGCATATTCATCATAAGCAGTAGTAAAAATAATAGCAGATTTTATATTAATTTCTTCAAAAATCTCAAAAGATAATCCATCCGATAATTGAATATCAAGCATAATTAAATCAGGATGCTCGTTATTTAAAAACCAATCAATAGATTCAGAAACCGAATGCAACATCGTTGTAACGTCGATGTCACATTGGTTTAATAAACGTTGTAATCTCCTAGCAGAAGGTTTTTCGTCTTCGATTATTATAACATGCATTGGTCTAAAATTTAAAATCTAACGTTATTACCATTCTCTTGATCCATAAATTCTTTAATTTTTTTATTTTCCCAACCAGAGGTTAGACCAAACACTTGTAGTGCTTGCATAACTAAACCAAATCCCCAACCTAAAAATGGAAACCAAAACCATTGAATGATTCCAGGAGTATAGGTTCTCCAAATAAAATATAACATAGGTATAACGAAGATAAAGGATATTAAACTGCCATAAAATTCTTTGAGAGATTTTACTTTTTGCTGTGCTCTAAAATATTTTCCGTCTTGATTGTTTGATGTGTGCATAATAGTAGTTTTTTTTGTTAATATTGGTAATTTAACAGTAAAAATCTGTTGGTTGTTAGTAATAATTACTTTAGAAGAGGTTACTAATGCATAACGTTCAATAATATTATTTAAACCAATTTTGGTACTGTTAGCCAAATTATTTTTTGGATTAATATTGTTTTCGATAACTAAATAATTGTGTTCTTTATAAATAGTAATTTTTAATTTTTTATTGGGACTAATTACATTGTGTTTTACCGCATTTTCTAAGAGTAATTGTAACGATAATGGAACAATTTTTAAAGTATCATTATCTAAATCCTCAGGAATAATAAAATCAATTGCATTTTCAAAACGTATTTTTAATAAATCCATATACGTTTTTGCAAACTGCAACTCTTGTGTAACTTCGATTAAATCTTGATTTTTTTGTTGTAAAACATAACGATAAATTTTAGATAATTTTGTAGTAAATTTTTCTGCTTGTTTTGGATTTTCATGAATTAGAGCAGTCAAAACATTTAAACTATTGAATAAAAAATGAGGGTCTAATTGATTTTTTAAACTTTCAAATTTTGCAGTTTCGGTTTTACTAATAACTTTGTGCTCTTGTACTTTTTTATTGGTTAAAGCCTTAAAAAAATAAATGGCATGAACAGTAATAAGGATGTTAACAATCAATATAAAACTAAAAATATAGTACGATTTATTGGTTTGTAAAAAGTCATTAAAATTGCCTTGTTCAATCACCGTAATTACAAATAATCGGAGTAAAACAATAGCCAACATCGTAATAGAAATAGAACCAATAGCACCATAAATTAATCTTTTTTTAGGATTTTTTTTCCAAGATATTAAAGAGTCAATAAAAGCAAAAAGCTTAAAGTTAATTACAGTAATTACAAAAGTATATAGAAAGTGTATCGCATAAATAAGTAATAAATCATTAAAGCTAACAGCAAAGCCATTTTTAGTTAATAACCTTTCTATTACGAAGATTATTAGACTAATACTAGTGCTATATTTTATTGTTTTAGTTATATTTTTCATAAATACCAAAGATAAGTTTTTAAAACTTAATTTCAAGATTTAAAGATGTGCCATCCATAATAAATTTTGTATCGTTAAAATTAGGAGGTCCAAACTGAACATAGCCATTAGAAACACCAACATCTTCTAGAGGCATACCATTGGTGGCAAAATCAAGTTTGTTATTTTCATTTATATCGTGATAGCAAACAATAGAATATACATTATTTGGTACATTTTTAAATGTAACTTCTGTTTTTCCATTTTTAATACTGCCAATTTCACGTAAAATAGGATTTACTAAAAAATCTTTTTCAACATATAGAGCAAAGCGAATAATACCTTTGCTATTTGGAATTTTAAGAATAGAAACAGTAATATCATTGCCATTTTGACGGATTGAATTATTTTCTTGAGCAGAAAGGGAGGAGCCAACTAAAAATAATACAATTGTTATAATAATTTTTGTCATGATAAATAATTTAAGATTAATAATATTGCAAATATGTAACACATTAGATATTTTTGAAATTAGAATTTACCGAATTGTTGTTTTTTATAGATGAAATGTAAAAACGTGTAGAAAAAGCAATCGGTGTAAAAGTTTCGGTCGTAAGTTGTATATTTGTTCCTTAAAATTTAAGACATGATAAAAGCAAAAAATATACATAAATTTTATGGAGATTTAGAAGTCTTGAAAGGCGTCGATTTGCACATTAAACAAGGCGAAGTTGTTTCCATTGTAGGGCCGTCAGGAGCAGGAAAAACAACGTTATTACAGATTCTAGGAACATTAGACAAACCTCTTGAGGAAGAAAAAACATCCTTAATAGTAAATGGTATTGATGTGTTAAAAATGAATGATAACGAATTGTCTAAATTTAGAAATCAAAATATAGGATTTATATTTCAATTTCATCAGTTATTACCAGAATTTACAGCATTAGAAAACGTATGTATACCAGCATTTATAGCAAAAAAATCAAAAGAAGAAGCAGAAAGAGATGCAAAAGAAATTTTAGAATTTTTAGGATTATCCAATAGAATAAACCATAAGCCAAACGAATTGTCTGGAGGAGAACAACAACGAGTTGCAGTAGCAAGAGCGTTAATAAATAAGCCAACCGTTATTTTTGCAGATGAGCCTAGTGGAAATTTAGACTCAGCATCCGCAAAAAAATTACATGAATTATTTTTTACACTACGAGAAAAATTTAAACAAACATTTGTAATTGTAACACACAACCAAGAATTGGCAAATATGACCGATAGAAAGTTAGAAATGAAAGATGGAATTTTAAAAGTATAGTATGATTTTTGAAGAAGAAAAAAGTAAAATTGATTTTTTGTTTGAAGAAAAGGGAGTTCAAGTATATATAAAACGGGAAGATTTATTACACGAACATATTTCGGGAAATAAATTCAGAAAATTAAAATATAATATTTTAGAAGCAAAACGTTTAAAAAAAGAAACAATATTAACATTCGGAGGTGCATTTTCTAACCATATTACAGCAACAGCGTATGCAGGTAAGTTGTACAATTTTAATACGATAGGAATAATAAGAGGAGAGGAGTTAGGTAAAGATTTACAAAAAACATTAGCAAAAAATGATTCCTTAAAATTTGCAAGAGAACAAGGCATGCGATTTAAGTTTATAGAAAGAAAAACGTATAGAGAAAAAACAACAGTAAAATTTATCGAAGCATTAAAAAAAGAATTCGGAGCATTTTATTTAGTGCCAGAAGGAGGGACAAACGAATTAGCAATAAAAGGATGTGAAGAAATAATGCAAAAAGAAGATGAAAAATTCGATTATATTTGCGTCGCAGTAGGAACAGGAGGAACCATTTCAGGAATAATAAATTCCGCAAATAAAAACCAACAAATATTGGGGTTTTCTGTCTTAAAAGGAACGTTTCTACAAAAAGAAATAAAACAAAAATGTCCGAATGTTCAAAATTGGAGTCTAATAAACGACTACCATTTTGGAGGATTTGCAAAAATAAATGAAGAATTGGTACATTTCATGAATGCATTTTATAAAGAATATAGACTTAAATTAGATCCTATATACACAGGAAAAATGATGTTTGGAATAATAGATTTAATAAAAAAAGGATATTTTAAAAAAGGAACAAAGATTGTAGCAATACATACAGGAGGATTACAAGGAATAAAAGCAATGAATAAACGTTTAGATAAAAAAGGATTATCACTGATTGTATAAAAATATGAAAAAAATAATATTCTTAATAATTGCGTTACTATTTTTAACTAGTTGTGGAGCAAAAAGAAAAACAACATCAACCCAAAATACAACAAAAACAAGGCGAGTTGTAAAAGATAGATCTAAAATAGACCATAGAAGTGTTGTTATTGGAGATCGAAATGTTAGACCATCTAAAATAAAGATGAAATCAAAAACAGTATTTGATGAACAAATATTGGACGATTTATATACCAATAAAACCAAATTAGAAAGCGTAAAAGTAGCATATATAAAAAAGTATGGACGCATCGCAGTACGAGAAATGGAAGCCTATAAAATTCCAGCAAGTATAACCTTAGCACAAGGGTTATTAGAATCGGGAAGTGGACAAAGTTATTTAACAAAATCATCTAAAAACCATTTTGGTATTAAATGCCATACATGGAGTGGAGATAGAGTATATCACGACGATGATGCAAAAGGAGAATGTTTTAGAAAGTACAAACATGCAGAAAATTCATACAGAGACCATTCTTTATTTTTATCGAAAAAGAAACGATATGAAAAGCTGTTTACCTATGCAGAAAATGATTATGAATCTTGGGCAAAAGGATTGCGAAAAGCAGGTTATGCAACAGACAAAAAATATCCACAAAAATTAATTAATTTGATTGAAAAATATGAATTATATGTGTTTGACAGTTTTGTCTTAGGAGAAGATTATAAACCAGAAGTAAAAGAAAAATTAGATAAAAAAACTCAAATGCACATTGTAGCGCTAGGAGAAACACTATATTCAATATCAGGAATATATTATGTACCTGTAGAAGAAATAAAGAAAATTAATAATTTAACCTCAGATGTGATTTCTGTAGGACAAAAAATAATAGTAGTAAAAGGAGAAGAAAAAAAGAATCAAGCAAAAAAATACAATAAAGAGAAAGGATATATTGTTGTTAAAGGAGATACAATTTATTCGATAGCTCGTAAAAATAATATTTCAGTAAATAAGATAAAAGTAAGAAATAACTTAGATTCCGATAATATTGCTATTGGACAAAAATTGATATTAGAGTAAATAATATGGTCAATTTGGTTATAATCCATTAAATTATCTTAATTTTGCACCGTTTAGTTGTAGTAAGCACAAATAGATAATGTCTAAATTTTTATGAAGAATATATCTTTTATATTTTTAATCGTTGTTGTAATGCAAATCTCTTGTAAAAAAAGAGAAGATTTATCTTCATTTGTTAAAATGAACGATAAAATAGAAGCAGCAAACGATATTAGCTCTATTAAGAATGAATCGTTACTAGAAGTTATATTTTTAAATGCAGAAAAAAATGATGTCCTTTTCCCACAAAAAGAATCCGCAGAACGAGTACACGAAATAAGTAACATTTTTATAAAATATCTAGAAGATTTAAAGTCTGCAATAAAAGCAAAAAATTCATCTGAATATGTAGATGAGTTATTTTTTAATGGAGGAGAAATTACAACAGAAGGAATGGAGTTTTTAAATTATATAGAAAACTATAAAGAAAGCTTAATATCTACAGTTATTACGACACACCCAAATGTGGCAGGAGTAGTAAAAAATAATTTTGATATCGGATCTATAAAAGATAGAAGAGGAAAACAAACAAACTGGCTAACGCTTAATTATAAAGGTTTTCCAGCAACATCCTCTATTATTAAATTATCCGAAATGCAATCGGATGTTAAACGAATAGAAACAAAATTTTATTCTTCATTATTGGATGTAAAATTAAGAGATAGTGAAGCGATAATTAAAAAATCAGATAGAGAATTAGCAAATAATGAGAAAATTAATTCGGACGAAAAAGATACTAATGCAAAAGATGAAAAGGAAAAAGAAATAAAAGAAGACGTAAAGAAAAAAGAGAAGGTCGAAGAAAAAAAGATAACAACTAACAAGAAAGAAAAATTAGCACCAAAAAAGGTAGAGCCAAAGAAAAAAATTGTGCCAAAACTTGCAGAATCTACAAATACGAATAATCCAAAGATTCATAAAGTGGAGAAAAAAGAAACCGTATATAGTATTTCTCAAAAGTACGGTTTGACTACAATACAACTTAAACGATTAAACGGAATGACAAATAACAATTTAGTTATTGGTCAAAAATTGCGAATCAAAAAATAAATTTCTTTTAATTTATAGAATGTTCCGATTTTTAGTCAAAATTTAGAAGAACCTTTTCAAAAATATCGAGTAAACCTTTAAAATCATCCGTAGTAACCATTTTTAAACGATATTCTTTAAAATGAGGTATGCCTTTAAAATAATTCGTATAATGTCTGCGAGTTTCTACAATACCTAAGCGTTCCCCTTTCCAATCAATAGCCATTTCTAAATGCCTTCTAGCCATTTCAACACGTTGCGCAATAGTAGCTTTAGGTAAATGTGTTCCAGTCTTAAAAAAATGTTTAACTTCATTAAAAAACCAAGGATTTCCAATACTAGCTCTACCAATCATAGCGCCGTCTAAACCATAAACATCTCGCATAATAGTCGCTTTTTCAGGAGAGTCTACATCGCCATTGCCAAAAACAGGAATATGCATACGTTGGTTATTTTTAACTTCAGAAATAGGCTTCCAATCCGCTTCACCCTTGTACATTTGAGCACGAGTTCTACCATGAATAGAAATCGCTTTAGCACCAACATCTTGTAAACGTTCCGCAACTTCAACAATTTGTATGGAATTATGATCCCAACCCAAACGCGTTTTAACAGTAATAGGTAAGTTAGTATGTTTAACCATAGCTTCGGTCAATTTTACCATAAGCGGAATGTCTTTCAAAATACCAGCACCAGCACCTTTACTAACTACTTTTTTGACAGGACAACCAAAATTAATATCAATAATATCAGGATTAGATTTTTCGACAATTTCTATCGTTCTAAGCATCGAGTCTAAATTAGCACCAAAAATCTGAATACCAACAGGACGTTCCTTTTCATAAATATCTAATTTCATGACACTTTTAGCAGCATCGCGAATTAAACCTTCACTCGAAATAAATTCCGTGTAAACTACGTCAGCACCTTGTTCCTTACAAAGTGCTCTAAAAGGAGGGTCACTTACATCTTCCATTGGAGCTAAAAGCAAAGGGAAGTCTCCTAAATCTATATTATCAATTTTTGCCATATATCGATTGCAAAAGTAAGGTATTTTTATTTTTTTTTGATTGGTATGTATAAAATTGTTCTTCTAATTAAAAATACTTAATGGAATATGATTAATCATACCAATTTAACATAAATATTTTGATTTTTTTTGCACATCTTAAAATTATTTTAATCTGTTAATTTAGTTTTCAGAGTAGTTTCTAGCACTTTGAGCGACATTTATTAGAAAAGATTAAATGTAAATTTGCAAACTCAAAACTAAAGTAAATGAAAACATTATTAAGATTGGTAATAATTGGAATAGCAATTAGTATTGTAGCATGTAAAACAGATAAAAAACAAGAACAAGTACATAAAGATAAGCACGAACACAAAGGAGAAAATGATGCAAAGTCTGGAGCAACAAAAATTGTAAATAAAATACATTATAAAAAAGAAAAACATTTAAAAAATGTACGACAGCTTACATTTGGAGGAGATAATGCAGAAGCATATTGGAGTTTTGATGATAAAAAAATAGTATTTCAAGCATCCAATCATTGGGATTTAAAATGCGATCAAATATTTGTATACGATTTGGCAAATCCGTTAAAGGACGATAAAACAATACCGCAAATGGTAAGTACAGGAAAAGGAAGAACAACCTGTAGTTACTTTATGCCAGGAGATTCGACCATAGTATATTCATCCACACATTTAGCAAATGTAAACTGTCCACCAGTACCAAAAAAAGAAGATCATGGAGGAAAATATATTTGGCCAGTATATGAAAGTTTTGATATTTTTATAGCAGATACAAAAGGAAATCAGCTAAAACAATTAACCAATACTCCAGGTTATGATGCAGAGCCAACCGTATCGCCAAAAGGAGATTTGATTGTATTTACATCCATGAGAAGTGGAGACTTAGAGTTGTATACCATGAAAATAGATGGAACAGACGTAAAGCAAGTAACGACAGACTTAGGTTACGATGGAGGAGCATTTTTTTCGCCAGATGGAACAAAATTAATATTTAGATCATCGAGACCAAAAACAGAAAAAGAAGTGAAAGAGTACAAAGAACTGTTAGCACAAGGCTTGGTAATGCCAACAAATATGGAGTTATATGTTTGTAATGTAGATGGAACAGACTTAAAAAAAATAACAGATTTAGGATCGGCAAATTGGGCACCATTTTTCCATCCTTCAGGAAAGAAAATTTTATTTTCAACCAATCATCATAAAAAAAAGCACGATGGGTTTAATTTATTTATGATAAATATAGATGGAACAGAATTAGAACAAATTACTTACGATGGCGTATTTGATGCTTTTCCAATGTTTTCTTATGATGGAAAGAAATTAGTTTTTGCTTCAAACAGAAATAATAACGGAACACACGATACCAATTTATTTATTGCAGATTGGGTAGAATAAATAGTCAAAAAATAGAAAAAAATCCAAAATAAAATCCAAGTTTGGAATTTTTTTTGAACACAAAACTCACTCCAAAAAAAAGCAGAAAAATTAGAGTGTTTAGCGTTTAAAATACCTAAAATAAACAAAATTCAAGCAAATAAAATTCAACTATTTAACCTATCTTGCGAACTTAAAGGAAATAAATGAAGAACATAAGAAATTTCTGTATTATAGCGCATATAGACCATGGTAAAAGTACCTTGGCAGATCGTTTGTTGGATTTTACAAATACAGTAACTGTAAGAGAAAAACAAGCGCAATTATTAGATAATATGGATTTGGAAAGAGAACGTGGTATAACCATAAAGTCACATGCAATCCAAATGGACTATACCTATAAAGGAGAAGAATATATCTTAAATTTAATCGATACACCAGGGCATGTAGATTTTTCATACGAAGTATCACGCTCCATAGCAGCATGCGAAGGAGCGTTATTAATAGTAGATGCCGCACAAAGTATACAAGCACAAACCATATCTAATTTATATTTGGCATTAGAAAACGATTTAGAAATAATACCAGTACTCAATAAAGTAGATTTGCCAAGTGCCAATCCAGAAGAGGTGTCGGATGATATTATAGATTTATTAGGATGTGATTTAGAAGAGATAATTCATGCAAGTGGAAAAACAGGTTTGGGTATGAAAAACATCTTGGAAGCAATAATTAATAATGTGCCAGCACCAAAAGGAGATCCAGAAGCACCATTACAAGCATTAATATTTGACTCTGTTTATAATACATTTAGAGGAATTGAAACCTATTTTAAAGTAATAAATGGAGAAATAAGAAAAGGACAAAAAGTAAAATTTTTATCGACAAATCAAGAATATTTTGCAGATGAAGTAGGCACATTACACTTAACACAAACACCAAAACAAGTAATAAAAACAGGAGATGTAGGATATTTAATTACAGGAATAAAAGTGGCAAGCGAAGTAAAAGTAGGCGATACGATTACCGATGCTAAAAACCCAACACAAAGTAGAATAGATGGATTTGAAGAAGTAAAACCAATGGTATTTGCAGGAATATATCCAGTAGATACAGAAGAGTTTGAAGAGTTACGAAATTCGATGGAAAAACTACAACTTAATGATGCATCTTTGGTGTTTCAGCCAGAAAGTTCGGCGGCATTAGGGTTTGGATTTCGATGTGGATTTTTAGGAATGCTACACATGGAAATTATCCAAGAACGCTTAGAACGTGAATTTGGAATGACAGTTATTACAACAGTACCAAACGTATCCTACCATGCATTTGTAAAGAGAAATGTTGAAGAAATAATATTGGTAAATAATCCAAGTGACTTGCCAGACCCATCAGGTTTAGATAGAGTAGAAGAACCATATATAAAAGCAACTATTATTACAAAATCAGATTTTGTAGGACAGGTAATGAGTTTGTGTATAGAAAAAAGAGGAGTAATAACAAATCAAACCTATTTAACAACCGAACGAGTAGAGTTAAGTTTTGATATGCCACTAGCAGAAATTGTATTTGATTTTTACGATCGTTTAAAAACAGTTTCTAAAGGATATGCATCTTTTGATTACCATCCAATTGGAATGCGAGAATCTAAATTAGTAAAGGTAGACATTCTTCTTAACGGAAATAGTGTGGATGCATTATCTGCTTTAATACATTTTGATAATGCGCAATATATAGGAAGGAAAATGTGTGAAAAATTACGTCAATTAATTCCACGACAACAATTTGATATACCAATTCAAGCAGCCATTGGAGCAAAAATAATAGCAAGAGAAACAATAAAAGCATTGCGTAAAGATGTGACAGCAAAATGTTATGGAGGAGATATTTCTAGAAAACGTAAATTATTAGAAAAACAAAAGAAAGGGAAAAAACGTATGCGTATGGTAGGTAATGTAGAAATACCACAAAAAGCATTTATGGCGGTTTTAAAATTAAACGACTAATACCAAGTTGACCTCAAAATAAGCCATAAATACTTTGATTTTTATGTTACTTCGCTTAAAATCAAATTGGTATAATTCAAAAAATAAATAGGCTGCCTATAAAAACTTACGGTTTATAGACAACCTTCATAATTCATAAGAAAAATGAATATTATCTTTTAAACGCCACCTTTTAATTGATTTTGCCAATTCTTTAATTTTTCCCACTCACCATTATGACACATCAATGCTTGTTTAGCCCATGTTTTAGGTTTATGAATGGTGTAAGCAGGTCCAGCATCGTTAAGTATTCTTTGTAATCTTTTTTCGGGAGTTTCAGACAATTGTTTCCAACTCCAAATACCATCTTTATTAAGTAAACCTTGAATTTTTGGACCAATACCTTCAACTTTAGTTAAATTGTCTTTAACAGAATCATCGGCAATAGGTGTAATGGCCTCTTTTGAAGTAGCAGCAAAAGAAGAAGCACCAGCTAATGTGGTTTTTTTAGAATTCTTTCGACAAGCATCTAATTCCGCTTGTAAACTATTATATCTGCTTTGTAAACTATCATTATTGTCATTGCTACCAAATATTTTACTTAATAACCATCCAAGAATAATACCTAAAATAAATGCGCCAAATAACCAAGGAATCCAAGAAGAAAACCCATCACAATCATAATTACTTTGTATTAATACTAACATAATATTTTATTTTTTAAGTTTTTAATTTATTTCTAATTCTACTCTTCTGTTTTGTTGTCTACCAGCTTTTGTTTCGTTTGTAGCTATTGGCTTTTCTTCACCAAAAGACATTACAGATATCCGATCAGGATTAATACCTAATCGAACCAATTCTACCTTGATTGAATTTGCTCTACCTAATGCCAGTTTCTTATTAGAATTAGCATTACCAACATTGTCGGTGTGGCCAGATAAGGTAATAGTCTTAGTGTTGCCATCTAAAGCCTCTACAACATTTATTAAGTAGTCTAGAATATTGCTATTACTCACTTTTTTTGTCGAATTTGTTGGAAAATAGATTAGTGTTTTATTATCAATTTCTTGAATATTTTCATTTCGAGTTAGCCATTTAAAATCCGTACCAGAAAAATTACTGGTTTTTGCGGCATCGTAAAAGTCTACTAATTTTGCCTCGAATTCTACCTTAGTAGAATCCACTTTACCATCAAGTTTTGCAAATACAGATTTAGCTCTTGCAATTCCTAAATCTTTACCTTCTTCTTTAAAGTATGGACCGACAATACGAAGAATTTTACCGTTTGTATACTCAGAAAGAATACCTATTTTTTTTGCATCCCATAAATCGTTGGTAATGGCTTCGCTAGAGTTCCACTTATAAACAAGAGGAGCTTCTCGTTTTGTGGCTATGCGTGTTTTTTCTTTAACAACATTACTATTTGATTCGCAACAGGCTTGGTATTTATTATTAGCACACCAAAGAAGAAGTAGAAACAAAAGAAATGTAATAAATGCTAAAATTTTTTTCATTTATTCTTTTTTAAGTTAGTAATTAAATTTTTTAATGTCATAAAAGTACGATAAATGATTTATTTAACAAAATTTTATAAAAAAATCCCATTCTAAAAAGAATGAGATTTGTATATCATTTGCGTAAAACACTACAATTTCAAAGTAAGTGTAGCAGTGATGATGTCTTTTGTAAAATCTAATTTTGTAGCATTTGGACTGTTTAAATAATAATGCTGTTCCTTAGAAATAGTATTATTGTAAGAAAAATCTAATTTAGTATTTCTAAATATATGAAAACCTAGACCTAAAGAATATCCTTTAGTTACATCCTCCTGTCTGTTTTTATAAGGGCTATCTTCGATATGATATCCAGCTCTTAAACTTAGCCTGTTTAAACGATATTCACCACCAATTCGAAATTCATTAGCACCAGTCAAGTTGTCTTTAATACTCTGATTTTCTGTATTATTACCTTCAAAATCGGCAGTTGGACTTAGTTTAGCCTTACTGTAATTTTTATAATTATAATCAAAACTTATCAATCCATTTTTTCCAAAAATATAAGCTAAACTACCTGTTATTTTACTTGGAGTTTTTAGACGATAATCGTAAATATTTGGAGTGTAGTTTTCTGTAAGAGTTTCTGTAACATTACTTAAATTGATACTAGCAATTTCATCGTATTCTTCCGTTAATTGATACCAAATAGGTGTTTGGTATGCTAATCCAAGGCGTAAATTTTTAAAAGGTTTTGTAATAATACCAAAATTAAAACCAATACCCTCTCCGTATATTAAAAGTTCTTGGTTAAAATCTGCATTGAAAGTATTATTATTAATATCTTCACTTTGTTCGTTTATTTTAATCCGTTGTGTGTAATCTATAGAATGCGACACTAACGATATACCAAAACTTGTATATTTATCGTACTTAGCAGCTAAAGTAAAAGTAGTTTTACTGTTAGTTCCATACGTATTATTATTCATAGATTGCGATGTTACATTAGTAAATGAATCAGCTAAGGCAGGATAATTAATACCGTTTAGATTGGTAAAAAAGTTTTCATTTGAAATATTATTGTTTCCATGAATTCGATAGTTTGTATCAAAATTATTAACGTTAGTTATGTTAATTCCAACAGCAAATTTACTCCAATACGTATTGTTATTAGTCAAAATCAATACAGCACCACCTTGCGTAAAGTCCAAATTACTATCATTACTTGTATTTTTTGAATTGTAAAAATTAGAAGAAAGACCGTTATTGCTATTATTTAAAGTAATTGAAGCTTCCGAGTTATTAAATATAGCCAGTCCAGCAGGATTTACATTTGCGGCGGATAGATTTCCTCCAAGAGCTCCAAAAGCACCACTCATAGCAGTAAATCTTGCAGTACCTTTTATGTTTTCTTGAGAGAAAAGCAAAGCAGTTTCATCGTAATTCCTTACTTGAGAAAAAAAACTCATTGTTGTAAGTAAGAACCCAATTGTAATTATTATTTTTTGTATCATTTTTATAATTTTAGACATAACCAACCTACTAACGGTTTAATTAATTATTAAATAATGTTAGGTAGCCTTAATTGTTTTAATTTTTGAATTATCTATCTTCTTGAACTTCTAGAGCCACTTCTAGAAGAACTACCTCTAGAAGAACTGCTACTTCTTGAAGGCGAGTAGCTTCTAGTACTTCGCGATGTTCTAGGAGCTCTCGTTCTGCGTACAGATTTTGTACTTCGGATAGAGCGAGTTGATCTATTAGTAGATTTAGGAGCTCTAACCGACCTAGTGTTTCTAATAGGACGAGTTGATCTTGTAGCTCTTGGGTTTCTAATAGTAGATCTTGTGTTTCTAATAGAACGTGTAGCTCTTGTAGTTCTTGGATTTTTAATGGTAGATCTCGTATTTCTAATAGAGCGCGTTGATCTCGAGTTTAATCTTGTAGCTCTTGTATTTCTGTTACTTCTTGCCGCAGATGTATTTCTAGTTCTAGCGTATGGTCTTCTATTTAGCAAGCTACTATTTCTTGCATAACGTCTATTGTACGCATACGAACGATTTCCATAATGTCTATAAGGTCTATAATAATGAGAATAATATCCGCCGCCATACCAAGCACCATAGTTCCAATTGTTGTAATATGGAACGCAATAAAAAGGGCTATAAAAGTTAGAATAATAAAAAGGAGAATAAAAAGGGCTATTCCAATAATTGCGATAAAAAGGATAACTGTCTCCATAATTATAAACATTTACTGTAACCTCATCTGTATCTTCCCAAGAACTATTAACATTGCTAAAATCGGTTACTTCCCTCTCTAATTCTTCTTCTTCAGCTTCAATTTCAGCGTCAGATGTGTAGTCATCAATATTAGTAAAATATTCATCTTCTTCAACAATATACTTATCTGCTTTTTTCTTAAAATATTTTTCATATTTGGCAGATTTTGTATCGGTAGCTTGATTGGTGTTCGATTGCGCAACAGGAGTTTCATTATCCGAACCATAAATTCCATCGTTATCTTGCGTTGTATTTTGGTAACTACTGCACGAACTTAATGTGAGTAGAATTAAACCGAAGAGGTGCAAAATCTTAGTTTTAGTCTGAAGGAAGATAATTTTTTTCATAATAGTGTGGTATTTTATTGTTTAAAGTTACAAAAATAAATTAGTTTTGCAACAATATATTATTTTTATTATTATCACAAATTTTATGCCAAGTATATAGAAATGAGTAAAAAAATCACAAAAAGAAGCGAAAATTATTCAAAATGGTATAACGAACTGGTTGTTAAAGCAGATTTGGCCGAAAATTCTGCCGTAAGAGGTATGATGGTTATTAAGCCATACGGATATGCAATATGGGAAAAAATGCAAGCAGAATTAGATAGAATGTTTAAAGAGACAGGACATCAAAATGCATATTTTCCTCTATTTGTTCCGAAAAGTTTGTTTGAAGCCGAAGAGAAAAATGCAAAAGGCTTTGCAAAAGAATGTGCAATAGTAACACATTATAGATTAGAAACAGATCCTGATAATGAAGGTAAACTACGAGTAGATCCAAAAGCAAAATTAGAAGAAGAACTTATTGTTAGACCAACGTCAGAAGCAATAATATGGAAAACATATAAAGGATGGATTCAATCGTATAGAGATTTACCTTTATTAATAAACCAATGGGCAAATGTTGTGCGTTGGGAAATGAGAACGCGATTATTTTTAAGGACGGCAGAGTTTTTATGGCAAGAAGGGCATACAGCACATGCAACAAGTGAAGAAGCTTTAATAGAAGCAAAGCAAATGCACGATATATATGCTACATTCTTAAAAGATTTTATGGCAATTCCAGTAATTAAAGGTGAAAAAACAGAAAATGAACGTTTTGCAGGAGCGATAAGTACATTTACTGTAGAAGCTTTAATGCAAGATGGAAAAGCATTACAAGCAGGAACATCTCATTTTTTAGGACAAAATTTCGCAAAAGCATTTGATGTTAAATTTACAACTAAAGAAGGAAAACAAGAACATGTTTGGGCAACATCTTGGGGAGTTACAACTCGTTTAATAGGAGCTTTAGTAATGACACATTCCGATGATAATGGATTGGTATTACCTCCAAATTTAGCACCAATACAAGTAGTTATTGTACCAATTCATAGAAATGAAGAACAATTAAATGCCATTTCTGAAGTCGCAGACGATTTGACAAAAAAATTAAGAGCAGTAGGAGTTTCTGTTAAATACGATAACAGAACAACACATAAACCTGGATTTAAGTTTGCCGAATACGAATTAAAAGGAGTACCATTGCGAATCGCTATAGGACCAAGAGATATAGAAAATGGAACAGTAGAGTTGGCTAGACGTGATACTTTATCAAAAGACTATATCAAGCAAAATGAAGTTACTACTATTGTAGTAGATTTATTAAAAGAAATCCAAGAGACTTTATATACAAAGGCGCTTAATTTTAGAGATACGCACATTACTGAAGTGAATTCTTTTGAAGAGTTTAAAAAAGTTTTAGAAAATAAAGGCGGTTTTATCTCAGCACATTGGGATGGTACTGTTGAAACAGAAAAAGAAATTAAAAAATTGACAAAAGCAAGTATTCGTTGTGTTGCATTAGATGTAAAACAAGAAGAAGGAGTCTGTATTTTGACAGGAAAACCATCTTCAAAAAGGGTTCTTTTTGCAAAAGCATATTAAATTTTACATTTTTTTTTAAAAAGAACTTGCCAGTTTAAAAAAATGAATTAAATTTGCATTCGATTTTGAAACAAAGAGTAATTAAGGCCCGTTCGTCTATCGGTTAGGACCTCAGGTTTTCATCCTGGAAAGAGGGGTTCGACTCCCCTACGGGCTACAAATTAAATTAAAAAAACAATGGCAAATCATAAGTCAGCACTTAAAAGAATAAGAAGTAATAATACGAAAAGATTACGTAATAAATTACAACATAAAAGTACGCGTAATGCAATACGTGATTTACGTGCAGAAACAGATAAAAAAGCAGCTCAAAAGAGATTGCCTTCTGTATTATCAATGATAGATAAATTGGCTAAAAACAATATTATTCATCAAAATAAGGCAGGAAACTTAAAATCGAAACTAACAAAATTAGTCGCTACTGCTTAGTGCTAATTTTATTAGAATTGAATTGTAAAAAACACCTTGAAAATTTATTTTCAAGGTGTTTTTTGTTTATTACTGAAACAAAATAGATATTTCGTTAGGAATTCTTGCTATTTTTTGTGTTTTTGCATCTAATAAACACCATGTTGTTTCCGATTTTGCAATTAAAATTTCCTTTTTATAAATTTCTACCTTACGAATAGACTTTACGCCTTTAAGACTCGTAATGTATGTTTTTAGGATAATTTCTTCTTTTAAAAAAGCGGATTTTAAATAATCAATTTCATGTCTGATTGCTACCCAAGAATAATTTTCTTTAATTTTTTTAGTAGCTATTTTATTCCAATGCTCGATAGAAATATCATTAATCCATTGTAAATAAACAACATTGTTTACGTGGTTTAAATGATCAATTTCTGATGCATTAACAATATGATTTTTTGTGTATGTATCCATAATAAATAAAAATGGAACAGTCTCAAAACTTGTGGGATTTTTATATTTAGGCAAATAATTTTTGTAATCTAAACATGAAGAAATCCACTTTTCTGACTCCTCTTAATTGTGTTCTAAACCCTTTTATTTTAGCATT
>Ga0256840_1000588_pt1 | contig 36787 bp, 45 predicted proteins | sample 355202metaG_FD_185969 | JGI IMG/M metagenome (GOLD analysis project Ga0256840, IMG submission 185969) | Hydrothermal vent microbial communities from Mid Atlantic Ridge, Atlantic Ocean - 355-202 | ecosystem: Environmental > Aquatic > Marine > Hydrothermal vents | place: Atlantic Ocean: Mid...
AAGTGGTGTGTGTGGGCAGAAATTATGTAGAGCATATAAAAGAGCTTGGTAATGAGATGCCTGAAGATATGGTGCTGTTTTGCAAGCCAAACTCGTCTATCTCAAGTGAGTTGAGGTATGTTGGCGAAGATGGGCATTATGAGGCTGAGATCTCTTTTTTGATCTTAGATGACGATATAAAAGGTGTTGGCTTTGGACTTGATTTGACAAAGAGAGACATACAAAGCAAGCTAAAGAGCAAGGGTTTACCATGGGAGAGAGCAAAAGCGTTTGACGGGGCGGCTGTTTTTAGTGAGTTTGTTCATATAGAAAAAAGCGATATCGACTCTCTCGAAGTAGAGCTTTTGATAAATGGAAAGTTGGTGCAAAAAGGTGGAGTAGAGCTTATGATATACAAGCCGGAAGAGATTATAAAAGAGATAAAAAGCTTTATGAGTTTGGAAGATGGAGATATAGTGATGAGCGGAACACCAAAAGGGGTTGGGAAGTTTAAAAAAGGTGACTTGTTTAGGGGGAAGATAATTTGTAAAAACAAGTTTTTAGCAGAAAAAGAGTGGATAGCTTTGTAAAAATAAAAGTTTTTATTGGCTAAACTTGTAGAATTATTAATAAAAATATGTAATAAATAAGGAGTAGATAATGTTTAAGAATATGTCAATATCAAAAAAAGTTCAGATACCTTTGATCCTGATTATTATTTTGGGTTTTGCCGTAGTGGGGATAGAAGATTACTACTCTATAAAAAAGATAAAAGAAGATGCATATGTCTCTACGGCAAAGGAGTTTAAAATTGCTCTGGATGACCAAATTAGATCCAAAGAGAATGTGTGGATGACAAATGCCATGCTTTTGGCAAAAAACAAAGATATCATCAATGCAATACTGGCGGATGAAAAATCAGTATTGCAATCAACTATAGCAGGACTTGGGAAGCTTTATAGAAAAAACACACCTTTTAAAAAGGTAGCCATTCATATCATAGACCCAAATCTAAAGTCATACTTTAAGTCTTGGAATCCCGGTAGTTTTGGCGATGATTTAAGCTACAGGAAGTCGTATCAAAAAGTAAAAGAGACTAAAAAACCTCTGACAACTTTTGAAGTGGACGAAAAAGGTTTGAGGTTAAAAAGTATATATCCTGTTATGAGTGGAAACTCCCTGATAGGTATACTTGAGTTTAGCGGGGGTATCAACAACTTTGGAGGAGCATTAAAGAAGAGCGGCATAGACTTTTTATATTTTGTGGATAAAAAATATGCCGGTATTTTCAAAAAAGCAAAAAAACTTAAAGACGGTTATCCGCTATCTAGCTCAAAACATATAGACAAAGAGTTTTTAAACTATGTTATGTCTTCTAAATTTAAATTGGAAAAAGCTCTCAAAGAGAGATATTATATAGATGACAAATATTTTACAAAAGTGTTCGCGCTAAAAGATTTTGAAGGCCAGACTGTGGGAGAAGTGCTTATGGGATCAAAAAGCAGCGTGGTTCAAAAAGCTGCCGATGATGCCACAAAATCAACCATAACGCAAATAATAGTTATCGCCATTGTTGACCTGTTTTTACTTATCTTTATACTTCTTCTTATAAAGGGTGCTGTTATAAAACCTATAAAAGAGCTTGATAAGGTTGCTAAAGATCTCACCAAAGGTGAGGCAGATCTTTCAAAAAGGCTTGAGATAGATTCAAACGATGAGATAGGAGTGGCTGTCAAAAACTTCAATATCTTCTTAGATAAAGTGGAGGCCTTGGCAAAGGATGCTGAGAAGAAAGCTCTCGAGGCCCAAAAAGCAAGCAAAGAGGCAAATGAGAACCTCAAGAAAAGTAACTTGTTTGTAAAATTATCGGAAGTTTTGATGGATGGAGTTATGCATGACTCAAAAGACCTTCAAGAAAATATCCATGACAATGTGGATAATATCGAAGAGATCAATAAAACAAATGATCAGGCTAGTGAGATAGTTAAAGAGGTTCAAAAAAGTACCGATGAGATAGTAGCAAATATCAATGAGATAGCTGAAATGATGCACTCTTCCAGAGAGAGTTCCGAGCAGGTAAGTCAAAATGTCGAAGAGATAAACAGTGTCATAGCTCTCATCAAAGATATCTCTGATCAAACCAATCTACTAGCTTTAAATGCTGCCATAGAAGCCGCAAGAGCAGGGGAGCATGGAAGAGGCTTTGCCGTAGTTGCCGATGAGGTGAGAAAGCTAGCTGAGAGGACCCAAAAGGCTACAGGAGAGGTTGAGGCAAATATCAATATCCTAAAACAAAACTCCAACCAGATGGTAGAGAGTAACGAAAAAACAGTAGAGATAACCGATGCTTCAACAAGAAGACTTGAAGAATTTACAAATGTTCTAAACAGACTGATAGATAATGCAAATGAGATCAAAAAGAGAAATAAAGATGTAACTGATGAACTCTTTATATCACTAGCAAAGATAGACTACACTATGTTTAAACTTAATGGCTATAAGTCTGTTTATAAGGCTGATGGAAGTTTAAATGTAGCTGATGCTCAAAATTGCCGATTTGGTAAGTGGTATAACTCAAAAGAGGGCAAAGATGCCTTTGGTGATACCTCTTTATATGGTAACATAGTTACTCCTCATAGAGCTGTTCATGAGAAGGTCAGTGAAATTGTCTCTATAGTTAGATCAAACGAGCAGACCAAAAAGGCTGATGAGATCATAAAACTTGCAAAAGAGACAGAGAAAAATTCTCAAGAGCTATTTAAGATACTAAATGAGATGATAATGGAGAGGCAATCATAGTATAAAATTGCCCGCTCTTCAGGTGATGAGGAGCGGGGCTTTGAAACTAGTGTAAAGAGCTGACATATGAAGCTATGGCTTCTATATCGCTGTTACTTAGGTTTTTAACCTGTTGCCTCATGACATACTCATCACTTTCTAAATTGCCGTCTCTATAATACTTTAGCCTTTTTACTATCTTGTTCTTTGTCCATCCTTGGATAACATCCGATCTGCCAAGAGCATGTTTTTAGGCTTTTGCGCCATGACAAGCTACACACCTTTGAAAGAGTGTAGCACCATCTGCAGCCATCAAAGAGCTTGCCGCCACTACAACTAAAGATAAAAATATCTTTTTCATTTTCCATTCTTTCATTTGAAATTAAGTGAAATTATAATATTTTGTTATGAACTAAAAATGAAATGCATTTAGTACAATTCATCTATATTTCATTTTCAAAGAGTACTATTGCATAAAAAATTATGACTAGGAGTATAAATTTGAGTAAGACAAAGATCATCTTAACGATAGTAGCACTGCTTTTGGTGATACAGATAATACCATATGGTAAAAACCATACAAACCCCAAGGCCATAAGCCATCCTAACTGGGATAGTCAAAGAACAAAAAAGCTTTTTTACAGAGCCTGCGGCGATTGCCACAGTTTTCAAACCAAATGGCCGTCATATAGCAATATAGCACCAATATCTTGGCTGGTATATAGTGATGTTGTAGAGGGTAGAGATCACTTTAATGTTTCCAATATAGGAGGGCAAAATCGAAATAAACTAAAAGAAGCCGCTGAAAGCATCAAAGAGGGTGAGATGCCGATGTTTATATATACTATTATGCATAAAAACGCAAGATTGAGCGATAAAGAGAAGCAGGATCTTATACAAGGATTGCAAGCTACATTTGGACAGTAGCATAAAAGGGGGTAATGGTGAAGATACTGATAGTTGAGGATGAAAAGGACATACTCTCTTTTTTAAAGCGTGGTTTTGAGGAAGAGGGCTATGTCGTTGATACCGCCGATAATGGTCAAGACGGAGAATATAAAATAGCGCTAAATCATTATGATATCATAATTTTAGACTGGATGCTACCTGAAAAAAGTGGTATTGAGATCTTGAAATGTATAATAAAGATGGAAATAAAAACACCTGTTGTTCTCTTGACAGCAAAAGATGAAGTAAAAGATAAAGTCGAAGCTCTTAAGATAGGCGCCGATGACTATGTAACAAAACCTTTTAGTTTTGAAGAGTTGGAAGCTAGGGTGGAGTCGCTATATAGAAGAAGTATATCCAAAGGAAGCAATACTATAGAGTTTCAAGATATCATTATAGACATACCTTCAAAGCAAGTTACAAAAGCAGGAAGTATAGTAGAACTTTTGGCAAAAGAGTATGAACTACTTCTATTTTTGATAAAAAATAAAAACTGCTTTGTATCGGTTAATAAGATCTACGATGCGATTTGGGGCGATGAAGAGTTTATTAACAGCAATGTTATACAAGTTATCATATATAGGCTTAGAAAAAAACCAGGGAAAGATCTTGTAAAAAGTTCCAGAGGGTTAGGCTATAAAATTGAACTTTAATAGTTTAAAAACGAAGAGTCTAGCGTGGTTTTTTATAAGCATAGTGGCAGTTTTAGCTCTGTTTAATTTGCTTTTTTATATCTTTTTGGAAAAAAATAATGCCAAGATAACAGAGGCTGCACTTTTTGGTAAAGCCATGATATTTAAAAAGGATATGAACAATTTTATAAAAAGTACGGTTATAGACAACAGACAATATCCTGAGTATGAAATAGCAATATTAAAACAAAAAAATGTTATATCAAAGACAAAAAATTTTCCTAAAAAGTTACTGCAAAAGTATATAGATGCCAAAGAGCACTTTTTTATCTTTTCGTCTAAAAGCAAAAAAGGTGCACTATATATACTTGATATCTCCAGCCCTTTTGACGGCCATATAGCTGTATATCAGCATGAGATAGATGAGAAAATAGAGTCTATTTTGGATATGATGTATCTGCTAAACCCTCTGCTTTTCTTGCTGCTTATGCTCATAGGAGCGAAGCTCATAGATAAAACAGCTAAACCCATAAAAGATATAACAGATAATGCGAAAAAAATATCTATAGATAACTTTAATCACAATATCAATAAAAATTATAAAGAGAAAAGAGTTAAAGGAGCTTGTGGAAGCCTTTAACGAAATGATCGGCAGGATAGAAGATGGCACAAAAAAATTAGAGAGGTTTAACAGTGATGTCTCTCACGAACTAAAGACTCCTATAACAGCCATAAAAGGAGAGATAGAGGTAACTCTAAAAAGAAAAAGGGAAGTTAAGGAGTACGAGGAGAGCCTAAGAAGCATAGATACTCAGATAGATAATATAAAAAATATAGTAGAAGATCTGCTTTTATTGAGTAAGTTTTCTAAAGATACGGTGCGTAAGACTTTTGAAAATTGTCAAGTTGATATGATCATTTTGGAAATAGTTGAAAACTTTAGAAAACTTGCGAAAGAAAAAGATATAAAAATCATCATAAAGCAAATTGAGCCGGTAAATATGACAGCAAATGATCAAATGCTCAAAATATCCATATCCAACTTGATAGATAATGCCATCAAATACTCAAAAGAGAGAAAAAAAGGGTGTATATATCACTATATAAGAAGGATAAAGTATATATAAAAGTTGAAGATGAGGGTATCGGAATAGAAAAAAAGAATTTGCCATATTTGACAGATAGATTTTACAGAGTGGATGAGTCAAGAAGTAAAAAGATAAAAGGTTTTGGCTTGGGGCTTAGTATCGTAAAAAACTTCATAGATCTTCATGGAGGAGAGATAAAGATCTCTTCAAAAAAAGGCAAAGGGACATCTATAACACTCTCTTTTGACTAATTAGCGCCGGCTACTGCAGCATTTACAAAAAGTTTTATAATACATCAATTGTTTTCTAAGCAGCTTCAAAATTTATGAAAGTCTAAGAAAAGCTCTGTTATAATTAACTAAATGGTTAGTTAGGAGTAGCAATGGGTGAGATTAGAGATGCCAATAGGAGCAAAAAGAGTATCATAGTAGCAGCTACTAAGCTTTTTGCTAAAGATGGTTTTGACGGTGTAAGCGTTGATGCCATAGCAAAAGAGGCTGGGGTAAATAAAGCGATGCTCTACTACTACTATAAAAACAAATCAAAACTTTATGAAGTGGTAGTAGATATGGTTTTGGAAGATATTTATAAAACCGTGCTAGAAAAAAACTCTCAACATAAAAAACCTATAGATAAACTATACTCTTTTATCGAAACCTTTGCCAAATATGCTAAAGCCAATCCGCACCTCTCCTTTTTTATGTTAAATGAGTTGGCAAGTGATGGTAAAAAGTTGCCAAGAGATATGTTTTTGGGACTTAGAAAGATATTTGGACTGCTAGTGGATATACTAAAAGAGGGAGAAAAAAAAGGGTGTTTTAAAAAAACAAAGCCTATCATAGTCCATTTTATGATAGTGGGTGCTATCAATCTCTTTATATCCACCAAAAATTTAAGAAAAAGCGTAGAGGATGAACTGGGTGCAGAGGTTTGCAACGAATGTAAGATAGATGAAGTTGCAAGATACTTATATGACTACATAACCAAGGGGATTTCATGAAATATATAGCTATAATCATTACCGTTTTATCTTTTCAGATAAATTCATTCGCACTTAGCATGACTGACCTGTTTGAAGCACTGAAAAAACAGCCTGTATCCAAAGTGGATGCACTACAAGTCAGGGAGGCCAATGTAGGTGTAAAAAGTGCAAAAGATGCACTCTATCCTAAGTTATATCTAATAGGCTCATACAATCACTATAACAGACCATCAAGCCTAAGACCTGTGCTTCCTACGGAAACCCCTACACTTTTGGCTGAAGACAAACCACTTCCTTTTAGCAAGGATATCACAAAGGTTGGAGTTGATCTTAATTTTCCTATTTTTGTCAAATCTTTATACACTATTAGAGATAAGGCAAAGCTTATAAAGTTATCTTCAAAACAAAAAAGCAGACTAAACCTCATCCAAAGAGAGGCTAAGATCTTAGGTGCCAATGCATCTTTGAACTATCTTGAGTATCTAAAGATAGCACTAAATGAGAAGAGAAAGTCACTTCTTAAAATGAGGAAAGATATAGTTTTAAAGGTGGCTAACGGTAGAGCGGCTCCTGTGGCGCTAAACAAGATAGACCAGAGTCTAAACAGTATAGATATCGCAAAAAACAAGATAGATCTAAGTAAAAATGAGATATCTTCACTTATCGAGACGCTAACCGGCATAAGAGTAGATAAGAGTATAGAGTTTTATCAGGCAAAAGAGATAAAAAAAGAGAGCATCTTTGCGCTCTTGCCGCTTAAAAATCTGCTAAAAGCCAAAAAAGTGGGACTCAAAGCTGCAAAAGAGGCGCTTTATCCGGCGCTTTTTTTAAATGCCAACTACTTTAAAAGCTATGCTGATGGCTACAATAACGACAAATCCATAACCACAGGCTTTGGAACTATAGGAGTTAAACTAGTGATGCCTCTGTATGACAGAAGCAAATATACTCACATCCAAAAAGCAAGAGTAGCGTATGAAAAAGAGAGAGCCATATTGGCGAAAACAAAAAATGAACTTCTTGTAAAAGCAAAAGAGTTAGAAAATGATATAAACCTCTTAAAAAGAAGCGAAGAGCTAACCAAAAAAAGCATAAAAAATCAAAAAGAGCTTTTAAAAGTTGCAAAAGTAGCTTTTAAAAATGAGCGAATGAGCGAAGAGGAGTATCTAAGATATGAAGATAAACTAAGTTCCCTAAGAGCAACTTTAGCTCAAGTAAAAGCAAAAAAATGGCAGGACTTAGCCCAGCTTGCCGTAATATACGGAAATGATTTGGAAGGAGTGGTAAGATGAAGTTTTTAAAAGGTTTGATAGTTGTTTTGATAGCGGCAGTTTTGGTAGTCGGCGGGATCAGGTTGGTTAAAAAGAAAAAGGCTGAAGAAGCAAGGATAGAAGCAGCCAAAACTTATAAAGTAGTGGTTGACTCTATGAAGTTAAAGAGCAAAATATTTAGCCTTTCGTTGCCGTACTTAGCTACCGTAGCAAGTGACAATAGAGCAGTCATATCGACTAAAGTTGCCGGCAGGATTCTAAAGATAGTTAAAAGCGGGGAAAAAGTTAAAAAGGGAGATATTTTAGTAAAGATTGATGATAGTGAGCTAAAGAGTAAGCTAGAGGCTTTAAGGTTATCGATAAACTCTATCCGCATCAATCTATCAGCAAAAAAGATAGTTCTAAAAAATGCTCTTTTAACACATAAAAGAACAAAAGAGCTTCTTGATGTAAAAGGAGCTTCGATCGAACAGTATCAAAACGAAGAGGACAAGATAACCTTGTTAAAAGCCTCTATTGCGTCACTTAAAAGCAACATAGCAATAAACAAAGCAAAGATAGATGAGATAAAAAATTTACTCAGTTATACTGTTATAAAGGCTCCGTTTGATGGTGTAGTAAGCAAAACCAATGCAACTATCTTAGATATGGCGATGCCAGGAAAACCCTTGGCATTTTTACAGGCTCTTAAAGGTAACTATCTTGTAGTAGCACTTCCAGATAGCGTAAAGGCTAAAGAGATACTCTATGAGGGTAAGAGTTATCCTCTTATCTCTTTACACTCTACCGTTAATGGACTTGAAAAGTATAAAGTATTGGCAAAGGTTAAGGAGAGCATAGGAAGCAGGGTCAATGTGAAAGTTAAAACATTTGATGGGGATGGTGTTTGGCTTCCACTAAATGCTCTCCTTCAGATAAACAATAAGAGCTATATATTTGTTATAGATAAAGATGTGGCAAAACCTGTCGGCGTAAAACTTTTGGCTGACGGAGAAGAGGGGTATGCTATAGATAAAAAATATGAAGGGAAAAAAGTAGTTTTGGCAAAGCCGGATATATTTCTAAAACTTTTGGCAGGAACGAGGATAGAATTAAGAATTAAGAGTTAAGAATTAAGGAATGGAGATTTAAATTTCTGCAAAACATATGCAGCGGAAGGGTTAAAATCTTTGATTTTGGGGTACCCACCGTGAATCCGTTTTGAAGAAGTTTAAATCGGAATGGATTTTAAAGTGAAGAATTAAGAGTGGAGGATGGATTGGATAACAATATTATTTATGATAAAAGTTATAAGTTTGCATTGAGAGTTGTAAAGCTTTATCAATATTTAAAAAATGAACACAAATAGTCTAAAATTAAGAACTCAAAACTCTTAATTCTTAACTCTTAATTCTTAATTTCAAAGGATAGTGATGTTTGAATTTTTCTATAAAAGACCATATTTGCTTTTTAGCACTATAGCTCTTTTCTTTGTGATGGGTGTTATCGGGCTTGTAAAGATGCCTAAAAATCTCTTTCCGGATAGCGAATACCCTACTGTTGTAGTTATTACGAAGATCCCGGGAGCTACCGCAAAAGTGGCTGCTAGTACGGTATCTAAGCCTATAGAGGAGGAGATCTCAAGACTCTCTTTGATAAGAGATATAAGCTCTGTAAATGTTCCTAACTTTTCTATCATAAAGGCAGAATTTGGTTATAAAAAAGGGTTGGAAGCTGCTGCTGTTGATGTGAGCAATGCACTCTCTATCGCAAAGGCAAAACTACCGCCAAATGCCAATCCGGCAGTTTATACAGTGGGCTCTTTTACCTTACCTGTCGATGTAGTAGCGCTTAGCCCTAAAAATAAAAATATATCACTTAAAGAGATAAGAAAGATAGCTGATAGTTTTATAAAACCATATCTTTTAAGCGACCATGTTATAGGTAATGTAGAGGTTTTCGGTGGATATAAAAGTGCTATAAATATCAACATAGACCCTCTTAAAATGAAAAAATACCAGTTTAGCTTTGCTCAGGTTTTTAATGTTTTAAGAGGAAGCGAGAGAGATATCCCTATGGGATTTATAAAAGGAAAAAATGGCTTCTTTACACTTACAATATATGGTGAAAAAGATAGAGTAAGTGAGTTAAAAAGAGTAGCAATAGCCCCAAATATAATGCTAAAAGATATAGCTACTGTTAACTGGAGTGAGCAAAAAAGAACATCAGGATATATCGGAAACTCCAAAGAGGCTATAGCTTTGGCGATACAAAGGGCACCAGGGGGTAGCGTATTGGATGTTAGCAATGAAGCAAGGGCACAGATCAAAAAACTTCAAAAGATGTATCCAAATATCGACTTTTCTATAAGTGATACCCAAAGAATACTCATAAAAACAGCTAACACAAATATGCTTGAAGCTTTAAGGGATGCTATCATCTACACTCTTTTGGTTTTGATGTTTTTTCTTGGCAATTTTAGAGCGATTATCGCTGCAGGTCTTTCTATACCTATGGTATTTTTTGGAACGATGGCAGTTATATACCTAAGTGGCGGGGAGTTAAATATAGTCATCTATACAGCTATCATACTTGCGCTTGGAATGCTTGTTGATGATGCGGTTGTTGTTCTTGAAAACATTGAGAGGCATCTAAGCGGAATGCATCAAGACTTGCAGGTTGCTATAAAGGAGGGAACAAGAGAGGTGCTTTTGCCTATATTTGCCGGAACTGTTGCTACTATTGCTATCATGTTTCCCCTTATGTTTGTCGGAGGCTTTCCTCAAAAGATATTTAGGCCTCTTATATCTACTCTTATCATCGCTTTGCTCGTTTCGTACTTTTTATCCATTACTTTTATACCCAAGCTTTCAACATATTTGTATAAAAACGGAACCCAAAAAACAAAGGTAGAGAAGTGGTTTGAGTGGTTTTACCAAAATACACTTGGAAGACTCATAGTGCCTTATGAGGGGATTTTGAAATTTTCCAATGGGAGATTTAAGCCTCTTAGGAGATTTCCTCTTGTTGCATTGGCGATTGTAATTTTTATCCTATCTTTAAAAAATATTATGCCGTTAATAGGAAAAGATACTATGCCTCCAATGGATACGGGTATCATGAAAGCTCAGATAGCCTTTAGCACAAATGATACCGTAGAAGATGCCGAAAAAAGACTAAAACCATTTCTAAAATGGCTAAAAACTCAGAAGAATTTTGTAATGAGTTCCATAGCCTTTGGTAGTGAGAGTGGAGTATTGTCTCTTGGAAGTGGAAATCTTCCTACTGAAGCTACTATCACTATCAATGCGGTAAATCGTTTCCAAAGAAAAAAATCTATCTGGCAGATGGAAAACGAGATACGAGATAAATTACACGAATTAAAAGGGATAAAGCGAGCAGATGTATTTGACTTCGGTGCTACGGCGTTATCTTCCATCAAGGCCCCGCTTGACATAAGAGTAAAATCAGCCACTTTTGATACGCTGCCACAAAAAGCAAAAGAGATACAAAAGGCTATCTCTAAGATAAAGGGGCTAACAAGCACCTCTATAAGTTGGGATAAAGATTTTAGCGAGATAGAAGTTGTGGTAGATAAAAATAGAGCCTTAAGCTATGGGCTTACACCATTTAGCATAATGGCTCAAATCCCCATAAAAGGTCAGATCGCTTCACTCAATGCAAATCTAACCTCTATGGATACACAGTTTGTAAGGATCTACCTACACGGCAAGTTTAATGGCAATATAGAGTCCCTAAAACTTTTACCGCTTCACGCAAAAGGTGGAGATATACCTCTTAGTGCGGTTGCAAAGGTAAGATACAGACTAACTGAAGCTAAGATAGAAAGAGATAAGATGCTATACAGCATAGATATAAATGGATATAGGGCAAAAAGAGCTATAACACATCTAACGGATGATGCCAATAAAGCACTAAGCAAGATAGATAAAACCGGTTATATCGTAACTCAAGAGGGAGATATATCATCGTTAAATGACAGTTTTTACAGGATGATAAAAGCTATAGGCATAGGTATTGTTGTACTCCTTTTGACTCTAATCTCTATATATCACTCAGTAAGGCTCTCTTTGATCATGATAGTTGTTTTGCCACTTTCGATGATAGGTGCAGCTTGGGCTATGCTTATCTTTGACAAGCCAAGCTGTATGCCAAGCCTGGTGGGAATACTGCTGCTTTTTGGTATCATCATCAAAAATGCGGTCTTGCTTGTGGACTTTTTCCAAGAGTATAGAAAGGAGGGCAACTCTCCATTTGAGAGTGCCTTAAAAAGTGTCAGTGTCAGATTTAGACCTGTCATGATGACTGCTTTTGGAACGATAGCAGGTATGATACCTATAGCACTTGAGCAAGCTGTAGGACTAGAGAGGCTCTCACCTTTGGCAGATGTTGCGGTAGGCGGACTAATAGTCGGAACCTTTTTGACACTGATATATGTGCCAATGTTTGCATATATTTTTGACAAAGAGAAAAAAACAGATAAAATCAAAACAGGAGAAGAAAATGGATGATATGGTAAGAAATACCAAAATGAAAGATGTTCCTTCAATGAGGGTGGATATAGAGAAGTTTATAGAGTTATACAATGATGACAAAGCTATACTTTTAGATATTAGATACCCTTTTGAAACAAAGGTTTGGAGAGTTAGTTTTGCTACTTTGATACCCTATGATGAGCTTCCCGATAGGTTGGATGAATTGCCTAAAGATAAGCTTATAGTCTGCACATGTCCTGAAGAGTATAGATCAAACATGGCAAAAGAGTATCTAAGATATAAAGGCTATGATGCCAAAAATCTAACAGGTGGATTGCTCGGCTTAATGACAAGGCTAAAAGGCGGCAAAGCAAAGGATGTGCATTTGCAATAAATAAGGGGCTGGTTCAGCCCCAATAAAGGCGGTTTAAGATATGAATGTGATGGATTATATAGAATACTTTTTGATAACCCTTGGAGTATCCTCTTTTTTTGCAATGGGTGGAGTAGGTAGTGCCGTGGCATTGGTGCCTATCTTTGATATGTTGGGGCTTGGTTTTAATATAGCAAAAACCATTGCCCTTTTTATCAATACTTCCACAACAGTAACAGCAAGTATTATGAATCTAAAAAGAGGTGTGCTTGATGCGAGGTTTGCTTTTTCTCTTGTTATTTCCTCTATGATTCTATCGCCACTTGGAGCTTACAGTTCCAAATTTATCAATGTCTCAAGTGTTAAATGGGGCTTTTTAACTTTCTTGGTTTTTAGTGCTACTATGATGATGTTTTCAAAAAAAGAGGCAAAATTTAAGTATGAAAAAAAGTGGATATTATATCTTATAGGTGCGATAGTTGGTTTTATATCCGGACTCCTTGGTATCGGCGGCGGAGCACTTGTCATGCCGCTTATGATACTTCTTGGATTTGATGCTAAGAAAATGGCTATAGCGGTCAGCTTTATGATCCCTTTTTCAACCTTTAGTGCTTTTTTATCATATATCTCATTTGTAAAAATAGACTGGATGCTACTTGTCATAACAGCTATAGCAGCTATCTTGGGCGGATATATAGGCAATGCAGTTATGCACTTTAAGCTAGAGGCAAAGCATATCAAGAAAATTATAGCAATCTTACTCTACATCTTAGCTATCAAAATGGGATACTCATTGATTTAATAGATGCTGTATGGTATAATGCATAAATACATCATGCTGTAAAGGAGTGGCTATATGCATAGATTAAATTTGACTATTGACGAGTCTCTTTATGAAAGAGCAAGAGCTATTGGTTTTATTGAGAAAAAGTCTATTTCACAAATAGTAAGAGAGAGTCTGAAAGAGTATATTTCGAAAAAAAATATACTAAATAGACAAGTAGAATTGGTCTTGGATGCAAAGGATGAAAAAGAGATATTGTCAATAATATCAAATGATGATTTTATCTCGGATAATGAGTTTAAAAGTAAATTCAAACTATGAAAATTTACTACTCCAAAACTTTTGAAAAAAAGTTTGCCAAGTATAGCAAAAATTTACAAATCAAAATTTACAAATGTATAAAAGAGCTTCCCGAAGGCGATGTAAAAAGGTTAAAAGGTGATCATACTCCACCAATACATAGGGCAAGAATCTCAAAATATAGGATACTTTTTCACATGGATGATGAAGTGATTTGGATGTTGAAAGTTGATAGTAGAGGCGATATCTATAAGAAACCATCATGATTTTCATTAAAATCACAAATAAAGATGAAAATTATAAGGATTTCTTTTCTTGTCCTTTAGGGCAAAGCTTTAGTGAGAGGAATTTTTGTTGGAATTTACTTCCAGCAAAAAGGAGATTTTTAGGTGAATGAGTTAAGATGCTTACACTTTTTTTACTTTTTTTAGCAGGATTTGGCGCAGGGTTTGTTGACTCTATCGCTGGAGGTGGTGGGATAATTACACTGCCGGCTATTTTGGCAGCAGGGGTTCCACCACATTTTGCGCTAGCTACCAATAAACTTCAAAGTAGTTTTGGAAGTTTTACAGCCTCTGTAAATTATGCAAAAAAGGGACTTTATGAGCCAAAGAAAGTTTTAGAGGGGGTATTTTTTACATTTGTAGGCGCTGTACTCGGGGCCATAACAGTTCAATACTTCTCCGCCAAATTTTTATCTGATTTTATTATTTTTATGCTTATTGTGCTTTTTTTCTTTACTCTGTTTAACAAGAACCTTGGACTAAAGGCAAAAGCAAGGAGGGTGAAACCTTTTGCTTTTTATATACTCTTTGGTCTTTTGATAGGATTTTATGATGGTTTTTTTGGTCCTGGGACGGGCTCTTTTTGGACTATAGCACTTGTGCTTCTTTTAGGACTTGATTTAAAAGGAGCAACCGCACAAACAAAGATATTTAACTTCACAAGCAACATAGTCTCACTCGGAGTATTTGCATTTTCAGGTTTGGTTCTATGGAAAATTGGTATAATAATGGGCATAGGTCAGATAGCAGGAGCTTTTACTGGCTCAACACTTGTGGCAAAAAAAGAGGTAACATTTGTAAGATACTTTTTTCTTGTAGTTGTTGCCGCTACTATTGTAAAACTTGCATATGATAGATGGTAGGAGAGAAGATGGAGTATAGATATATCGGCAAAAGTGGGCTTAGGGTATCACCTATCTGTCTTGGGACGATGACTTTTGGCTCAAGTGCAGATAAAAAAGAGTCTTTTAAGATAATGGACAAAGCTTATGAGAGAGGCGTGAACTTTTTTGATACCGCTGAACTTTACCCGGTGCCACCAAAGGCCTCTTGGGCCGGAGAGACTGAAAAGATAGTAGGTGAGTGGCTAAAACAAAAGCCAAGAGACTCTATGATCATTGCTTCTAAAGTAGCTGGAGCAGCCAATGGGTGGTTTGTGCCACCGATTAGACACGGATTAACTGCAATAGATAGATTTCATATAAAGAGAGCCGTTGAGGGAAGTCTAAAAAGGTTACAAACCGACTATATAGACCTTTATCAGGTGCATTGGCCGGATATGATTGTGCCGATAGAGGAGGCTTTAGAAGTTTTTGACGAGCTTATCAAAGAGGGCAAGATAAGATATATCGGTACTTCAAATGATACCGCTTACGGACTTACAAAAGCTAATGAAGTGGCAAAGTGTAAGGGTTATAAGAGATTTGAGTCTATACAAAACAATTTTTCTCTTTTAAACAGGCGTTTTTTAGATAGTATAAAAGAGGTTTGCCAAAGAGAGAGTATCTCCTTGCTCCCATATTCACCGCTTGCCGGTGGAGTTTTAAGCGGTAAATACAACAGTGAGTATATAGATCCAAAAGCAAGGTTTGCATGGTATATGGCGCAGGACAATCCAAGGATCAAAGCTCAAGTTCAAAGGTTTGTCAACGATAAAACTCTGGCTTCAACCAAAGAGTATCTTAAGATCGCTAAAAAGTACAATATATCTTTGGTAACACTCTCCATAGCGTGGAGCAAACAGTTTGACTTTGTGGCTTCAACCATCATAGGTGCCAGAAGAAGCAAGCAGTTGGATGAAACTCTTGCGGCCATGGATCTGACTCTGGATAAAGAGATACTAAAAGAGTGCGATACAGTGCATCAGGAGATTTTATACCCTATGGGCTAAAATCCTCCCGGATGCATAAAGGCACCAAACATTCCTCCAAAAACCAAGCCAAAAAGCATAAATACAAACCATACTACAAATAGTGCAGGTATGGAAGCCAATGCAATCTTTACTATCAAAACCACCAAATCCCAAAAGGGTATATCTACGCCTGTTATCTTTACTTTTGCCTCTTCCATTGCTTATCCTTTGTTATCTTAACTATAGCTTTTGGGAGCAGTTCAAACTCCAACTCTTTAATCTTTTTGGTAAAACTCTCCAAAGTATCATCTTCCTCTTTTTGAAAACATTTTTGCAATATGATCTTGCCACCGTCAAGCTCACTGCTTACAAAATGAACGCTTACTCCACCCACCTTCGTCTCTGAAAAAAAGCTCTCTTCTATAGCATTAGCTCCCTTGAAAAGCGGCAGAAGTGAAGGGTGAAGGTTGATGGCTCTTATGTTGTCGGTAAAAATCGGAGTGAGTATCCTCATGAAACCAGCAAGAATGGTGATATCCGCTTTATATGATTTTATAAGACCAACAAGTTTTTTATCAAAATCTTCTCTGTTTTTAAAATTTTTATGCTCCAATATGATGGTATCTATGCCATATTTTTTAGCTCTTTTGATACCTTTTGCCTCTTTCTTGTTGCAAATTGCAACCACTACCTCATATATTTTACCCTCTATCTCTTTTTTATGTAGCTGTTTGATGATGTTTTCAAGGTTGCTACCCTCACCGCTAAAAAGGATAACCAGTCTGACTACAGGCACTTTATCTCCTCTATAAGATCATTTGGGCTTAAAGAGTAGTTTGCTTTTTTGTAGGCTTTTGCAGCAAAACTGTGTGCCAAAGAGGCGCTGATGGCAGCTTCCAAAGTCTGATATTCTTGAGAAAGAAGTGCACCTATAAGACCTGTCAAAACATCTCCGCTTCCACCCTTGCTAAGAGTTGGCGAGCCAAAGGTGTTGATATAAACTTTTCCGTTTCGGGATATCAAGGTATTGCTACCCTTTAGAAGCAAAACTACATCTTTGTATCTTTTTGTAAACTCTCTTGCAAGCTCAAATCTTCTCCTTTGCACCTCCTTTACATCGATATCTTCTATCTTAAGTAGTTTTAATAGCGAAGCAAACTCTCTTGGATGAGGTGTTAAAACCAAGTTTTCTCTTTTTTGGAGTATCTCTTCTATCAGCTCATCTTTAAAAAGATCCGCATCAACCACCAGTGGGATATTTTTATCGTTGATGATCTTATTTATAACTTCTATGTTATATTTTTTACCAAGTCCCATGCCAAGGCAGATTGAGGTTGTATTATGTGGCACACTTTTTGCCAACATTATCTCTTCAGGAAGTTTTACAGGCTTCTTTGAAAAAATACTACAAAGTCCGCTACCAAAAGCAAATGCCGCTTTTGCAGCTATAATGCAGGCTCCCTTTTTCTCTCCAAGTATCATCAAAGTATGGCCAAAATCTCCCTTATTGGAGCACTTTTTAACTCTTAGAGGCAGCCTCATATCACTTTTTTCAAGAACAAAGGTATCCGTGTTACCTTCATAAACTTCCCTACTTACCCCCAAGTCAGCTACTTTTATCTTACCAACAAAATCTTTTGCATTGTCACTAAAAAGAGTAGTTTTATATGAGCCCATACTGACTGTAACATCAGCCTCAAAGGCTATGGGCGAGGGATTGCCTTTGGTGTCAAGTCCTGTTGGTATATCGCAGGCTATTTTAAAAGCTTCAAGAGCATTTAGCCTTTTGATAACTTTTACTATCTCTTCGCTTAAAGGTTTATTTAACCCGGAGCCAAAAATGGCATCTACTACTATGTCACTTTTTGTTATCTCTGCAATCTCTTTGACACCGATAGCCTTTGCTCTATCTAGTTGGGTTTTGCACATATTTGACTTAGCACCAACGGGAAGATAAAGACTTACATCATACTCTTTGTAAAGAATCCGTCCAAGTGTCACTCCGTCAGCTCCATTGTTGCCGGGACCGCTTACTATAAGCAAGGAACTGCCTCTTTTAAATCTTTTTCTTATCGCTTTAGCAAGCCCTAAAGCTGCATTTTCCATCAAAATATCTTCATTTAGCAAAAACTCATCATAGCATCTTTTATCAAGTGTATAAACTTCATCAAAAACTTTGTGCATAGCTATCCTTTATACTAAACATGTCATAATTATAGCATATTGAGTAAGATATGGCAGAAAATTATTTTATTTTAAGAAAAAGATTATATAATTATCAAAAGAAAAAAATTATCATTAAGGAGTAAATATGGCAAAGAGAGGAAACTCTATCATAAAAGGTATAGAGATAGATGAAGTGATTAAGCTTTTAAACAGAGCTTATGCAGATGAGTGGTTGGCGTATTATCAATACTACATAGAAGAGAAAGTTGTTACAGGTATAATGAGTAAGTCAGCTGTGACAGAGTTAGCAGAACACGCTGCAGATGAACTAAGACATGCGGATATGGTGGCAAATAGGATTATGCAACTTGGCGGAACTCCGCTTTTAAATCCAAAAGATTGGTTTACTCACACAAACTGTGGGTATGAAGAGCCTAAAAACTTTGATGTTTTGGCTATACTTGATGATGCCATAAAGGGCGAGCAGTGCGCTATCAGCACCTACTCAAACATAGCTGAGATAACAAGAGATAAAGATATAGTAACTTACGATATAGTAAGTCAGATTTTGGCTGACGAGGTTGAGCATGAAGAGGATCTTCAAGCTCTTTATGATGATATAAATGATTTTGTAGATCAAGTAAAAAGCACAATAAAGGGATAAAAGATGAGACAGTATGAAACATATAGATGCAATAAATGCGGTAACGAGGTAGAGGTTCAAAGTGTAGGCGGCGGTAAGCTTGTTTGTTGTGGTGAAGAGATGGAGTGTATTACAGAAAATCTAACGGCAGTCAATCTTATGAAAGCATTTGCAGGAGAGTCTCAGGCAAGAAACAAGTATGAGTTTTTCGCTGATGTAGCCGAGGAAGAGGGACTTCATAGGATAGCAAGGTTCTTTAGAGAAGCAGCAGAAAATGAAAAGTATCATGCAAGAGCAGAGTTTAAAGCTTATAACAAATTAGTGCACGGAGTGGAGCTTGACAATACAAAAGCCAACCTCCAATACGCAGCCGATGGTGAAAGATATGAGCACGAAACAATGTATCCAAACTTTGCAGCCATTGCAAAAGAGGAAAATCTTAAAGATATAGCAAGATTGTTAAGTGCTATAGGTAAAGTTGAAGTAGAACACGAGGCTGAATATCTTGCTCTTAAGCAAGCCTTGATAGATGAGGGCTTTTTTGACAGCGATCAGGATGAGTTTTATGTCTGCGAAGTCTGCGGATATGTTCACAAAGGCAAAAAACCTCCAAAAGCCTGTCCTCTATGCAAAGCTCCACAGGAGTATTTTAAGAAAAGATGCAAGGATGTAACTGTAGGGTAAGCTATCTTTTTCTATAGCTTAGAGCCTCAAGTATATGCTTTTTATCTATATCCTTAGAGTTTTCAAGATCCGCTATGGTTCTTGAGACTTTAAGGATTTTATTGATGCCTCTTTGAGTAAGGGAAAATTTAGCTATCGCACTTTTTAAAATCTCAACAGCTTCAGGGCTTAAAACACAGAATCTCTCTATATCTTTCTCTTTCATCTTTCCATTTAACTCTTCTTGACCCCTTCTTTTTTGTGCCAAAAAGGCACTTTTTACCAATTTAAACATATCTTTTGAGCTGATGCTTGGTTTATCATCTTCACCAACTTCACTCATTTGAACATAAAGATCTATCCTGTCTAAAAGTGGCTCGGAGAGCCTGTTTTTATATCTTTGTATCTCTAGTTCCGTGCATCTACACTCTTTGCTTTGGCTCAAAAGATTACCGCAAGGGCAGGGGTTTTGTGCTGCTACAAAGAGAAACTTTGTCTTATACTCCACTTTAGAGTTTACTCTGGATATCAAAACCCTGTGATCCTCTAAAGGCTCTCTTAAACTCTCCAATACACTCTTTTGAAAATGGGGAAACTCATCGAAGAATAAAACTCCATTGTTAGCCAAGGCAATTTCACCCATTTTTGCACCTTTACTGCCCCCTCCAAAGATACTTGGCCTACTTGATGTATGATGAGGGGACCTAAAATTTCTGATAGGTTTAAAGGTTATCTCCTCTTCGTTTATAGAGCTTAGTCTCGCATTTTCAAGTATCTCTTCCAGGCTCATAGGCGGCAAGATATATCTTAATCTTTTGGCGCACATACTTTTGCCACACCCGGGACTTCCTTCAAAGAGGATATTGTGCATTCCGGCTGCTGCTATCAGTGAAGCTCTTTTGGCTATTTCCTGTCCTTTGACATCCAAAAAATCTATCTCAAACTGCTCTTTATAGTAGTATTTCTCTTTGTTGACCTCTAAAAAATCAAACTCCAACTCTTTGGGCTTGTCGAACTTTTTATCGCTGTTTTTGAAAAAATCGATAGTATCTTGTAGATGTTCACAAGTGGCTATCTCTATCTGTGGTATTTTGGAAACTTTCTCAAAGCTCTCCTTTGGGATAAGCACCTTTTTTATCTTTCTATCTTTTGCCAGCGAAAGAATGATAGGAAAAATCATAGCGGTATCTTTGACTTTTCCATTAAGCCCAAGCTCCCCAAAAACAAAGATATCTCCAAATTTATAAGGCTCATTTTGCAATGCAATGGAGAGTGCAAAACTAAGGTCGAAGTGACTTCCCTCTTTTTTGAGATCCGAAGGAGAAAGGTTTATGGTGATCTTTTGTGGAGGGAATTTGTAATTTAGTGCCAAGAGGGCTGACTTGACCCTGTCCCTTGACTCTTGGATGGATGTATTGGCAAGTCCAACTATACTAAATCCTGGAAGTGCTCTAACAAAGCTACTTTCAACTTCAACGATCTTAGCCTCGCTGATATCTAAGGTAGCACACTTTATCAGTTTTATTTTTTAGCCCTTTGCTTTTTTTTCCACTCTTTTTCAAACTTTTTTCTTTTTAGATATGAGAGTTTTTCTATGAAAAGATGTCCTTTTAGATGATCCATCTCGTGCTGAAAAGCTACGGCTAAAAGCCCATCGCACTCCTTGACTATTTTATTGCCAAATCTATCAAAGTATTCTACTCTTATCCACTCTGCCCTCTCAACATCATCATAATAGTCAGGTACACTAAGGCACCCTTCTTGATAGACGATAGAGCCTTTTTTTTCTACAATTTTCGGATTGATAACTTCTATGAGGTCCTCTTTTTTTTGCTCATCATTTTCATCAGGTAGAAGTATAAGAAGAGTATTTAGCGGCACTGCAACCTGTATAGCAGCTAAGCCTATACCGTTTTTTGCAGTCATTGTTTCATACATATCATCCAAAAGAGAGTGTAACTCTTCATCAAACTTCTCTATATCTTTTGAGGCAAGTTTAAGCCTTTTGTCAGGATATGTTATAACCTCTCTTATCACTACTCTCCTCCCTCTTTGCAAACTTTGTATATATCTTTATTTTTACCGGTTTCACTCATAGCTTCCAAGGCACAATTGATAGACTCTTCTATCTCTATATCTTTTTTGATAAGAGCTATACCTATGCCGATATCTATATCGACCTCCATATCGTTTAGTATGATATTCGCATTTGTTAGAAGCTCATGCATTCTTATAGAGGCTTTTTTTGTACTTTCCAGGTCAGTATGTCTTAAAAGCATGATGAAACTATTTTCACCAAAGTAGGATATGATGTCATTTCTCCTGGAAGTCTTAAGAAGCATTTTTGCTATCACTCTAAGGAGAAATATTTTATCTTTTTGATATGGCAATTTCAATAAAACACTCTCTTTAACCTGAAGAGTAACGATGCAGCTTTCGTGTTTAAACTTGATGATCTTTTCTCTCTCTTTTTTGGCTTGCTCTATAAAGTATCGTTTGTTATATACACCAAATCTTGTATCAAAAATCGTACTGTTTTCTATATTTTTGAAGATTTCTCCGGCTTTTTTATACTTCTCTTGCAAAAGTTCTATCTGCTTGTCTATACTGCTTAAAAACTGCGACAATTTGGTATTGAAACTGCTGGCACTATTTTTTATCACCAAAGGATTGTCGTTTTCTTTCAGTTCATTGTGCGTTTCTATGCTTAGTTGTTTTATGAGTCTTATATTTTTGTATATGCTGTTTACAACTTTTATAACACTATTTATACTTATAAATATCTCTTTTACATCTTTTTCTATCTCTACCCTGTTTTCGCTGTAATTACTCTCTTCAAATTCCAAAAGCTCTTGTATCTTTTTTTGAAAATCGATACTCTTTTCATCTAAAAGTTTTTCAAAATATATCCTATAGTTATCCGGGGTAGGCGGTAAAGAGTCATTTATAAGCTTTTTTAAGACAAATATAGCAAATCTCTCTATCTCATTAGCTGAAGAGTTTATGTCTATTTTTATGGAGACCTTTTCGTGTTGCCTTGACTCTACTTTTTTAGATCCACTCTTATTCGCGTTTTGGGTTATCCTTTTTTCAAGTAGAGCCACTGCATTCTCCTTTTTACTTCTTCTCTAATACTTTATCTATAAGTCCGTACTCTTTTGCTTCGCTTGAACTCATAAAAAAGTCTCTTTCTGTATCTTTTTCTATCTTTTTTATGGTTTGCCCCGTGTTTTTGGCAAGTATCTCGTTTAGTATCTTTTTTAGCCTTAATATCTCTTTTGCCTGTATCTCGATATCTGTTGCCTGACCCTGAGCTCCACCTAAAGGCTGGTGTATCATGATCCTTGCATTTGGGAGAGCATATCTCTTGCCTTTAGCTCCGCAACTTAGTAAAAATGCACCCATAGAGGCAGCTTGACCTATACAGATAGTAGAGATATCAGGGCGGATATAGTTCATAGTATCATATATGCTAAAACCGCTTGTGATAACTCCTCCTGGAGAGTTTATATAAAGATATATATCTTTTTCCGGATCTTCAGCCTCTAAAAAGAGCAGTTGTGCCACCAAAGATGAAGCGACTTGATCATTGATCTCGCCGCTTAACATAACGATCCTGTCTTTTAGAAGTCTTGAGTATATATCGTAACTTCTCTCTCCTCTACCGGTTTTTTCAACCACATAAGGGATATAACTCATATATTACTTATCCTCTTCAAGTTTTAGTAGTTTTACAAAAAGTTTATCTTCAACCATAGCCATCTTTATAGCCGGCAAGAGTCCCTGTTTTTGGTAGTATTCGAGGTATTTTTTAGGATCTTGTCCTTGTTGCATCGCCTCAAAATAGATAGCCTGAGTTACTTCGGTATCACTGACATCAACATCATTTGCCTTAGCAAGTTCATCGACTATAAATGTAAGTTTCACGCTATCTTTTGCTTCCGGCTCAAACTCTTTTCTAAGCTCTTCAACTTTGTCAGGGTTTTCCTGAAGCTCTTTTATCTCATCTTCTGTTTTGCTTTGCAAAGAGTTTCTGAAACTCATCTCTACCTCTTGATCCACTACACTTTTTGGGAGATCAAAGTTTATCTTCTCTATCAATAGTTCAGTTAGTTTCGGTTTTAGCTCGTCTATGTACTGTTTATTCAGTTTTTCTCTTCTTATCTGTTTTTTAACGCTTTTCTCAAGATCCTCTTGGGTTGGATGCTCAATATCAGGTAAAAATCTTTTTAGCAACTCTTCATCACTAATATCAGGAAGCCTTTTCTCTTGGATTTTATGCAAAGTTACTTTAAAAGTTGCATCTTTTCCCGCCAACTCTTTTGAGCCGTACTCTTTTGGAAAAGTGACACTTATCTCTTTTGTTTCGCCTTTTTTCATGCCTATTAGTGCATCTTCAAAGCCCGGGATAAAGCTACCGCTTCCTATCTCTAGTGAGTAGTTCTCAGCCTTTCCTCCTTCAAAAGCTTTGCCATCAACAAAACCCTCAAAGTCTATAACAGCCACATCACCCTCTTTAAGCTCTCTATCCTCTTCTACATCTTTTAACTTCGCGGCACTTTTTAGAAGCTCGTTTATCCTTTCCTCTATCTCTTTTTTTGTTACTCTTGGAGTTTTTACTTCCGGCAAACACTCTTCTATATTGGATATATCAACTTTTGGTCTAAAGGATATCTCAAACTCGATCTCGATACTACCGTCATCATTTTTTTCATATTTGGTGACAATCGGCTCACCTAAAGGAATCTCTTCACTGGCATCCAACTCTTTTATAGCTGTTTTTACAATCTCTTGAAAGATTTGAGATATACTGTCTTGCTCTATGTTCTCTTTATATAGTTTTTTTACAACCGCTGCAGGAGCTTTACCTTTTCTAAAACCGTCTATCTTAACATCTTTGGCAATTTTTTTAGCGATTTTATTCTCTTGCTCCTCAACTTTCTCCTTCGATACTTTTGCCTCTACTTTTGCATTGGCACTATCAACTTTTGTAGCCTTTATTTCCATCTGTTTCCTTTTTTAAAAATAATTTTATAGTAATATATCAAAATTTTGCTTTTTTATCATTTAAAAAGCAAAAATGAGTTATGCTTTATCCATATTTTTTTAAAGGTTAGGCATTGTCAAAACAAGAAAAATTTGAAAAAGCTGTCAAGGAGATACTTGAGCTTATAGGAGAAGATTCCAGCAGGGAAGGGTTGAAAAAAACACCGACTAGAGTTTTTAAAGCTTTTGAGTTTTTAACAAGCGGGTACAAGCAGGATCCAAAAGAGGTCTTAAATCAGGCGTTGTTTGAAAGTAGCAACAATGAGATGGTGATAGTCAGAGATATAGAGTTTTACTCTTTGTGCGAACATCATCTTCTGCCCATCATAGGCAGAGCTCATGTGGCTTATATACCGGATGGAAAGGTGGTAGGCCTTTCAAAGATACCAAGGCTTATAGAGGTATATGCTAGAAGGCTTCAGATACAAGAGCAGCTAACAGAGCAGATAGCTGAAGCCATTAGTGAAGTGATAGAGCCAAAAGGGGTCGGAGTAGTTCTTCAGGCAAGACACATGTGTATGGAGATGAGAGGCGTGCAAAAGGCATACAGCTCAACTACCACTTCGGCTCTAAGAGGCATATTTTTAAAAGAGAAGACTAGAAAAGAGTTCTTTGATATCATCAACGCACCCCAAACAAACAGGTTTTAGGAGTCAAATTTGAGAAAAACCATCCTCTCTAAGATAAAAAAGAGCAATCTCTCGCCCCTTTTTGGAGTTGTCAGCAAGGTAAGCTCCACCATCATAGAGGTAAAAGGACTCAACCCAAGCATCGGGGATATCGTCAAACTTTATAGAATAGATGATGGAAGCAGTGAGCTTGGAATGGTAACAGAAGTCAGAGGGGAGAGGTTTTTTGTTTCTCCTTTCGGATTTATAGAGGGGTTTAAGATAGGAGACAAGGTTTTTTTAAATGAGAGCGGACTTAGTATCCCTGTCGGAGAAAATCTTCTCGGTAGGGTGGTGGATCCCTTTATGAGACCAAAAGATGGAAAAGGCAAGATAAAGTCTAAGAAGTTTATGTCTATTATGAAACCGCCTATCGAAGCTATGAAAAGAGGTATCATTGATGAAACTTTTCCTGTGGGGATAAAAAGTATAGATGGGCTTTTAACTTGCGGAAAAGGTCAAAAGATGGGTATCTTTGCAGGAAGTGGGGTAGGCAAGTCAACCCTAATGGGCATGATCGTAAAAGGAAGCCTTGCTCCTATTAAGGTAGTAGCCCTTATCGGAGAAAGAGGCAGAGAGGTGCCTGAATTTATACAAAAAAATCTCGATAACGACCTGAGTGATACGGTTATAGTCGTAGCTACAAGTGATGACTCCCCACTTATGAGAAAGTACGGTGCTTTTTCTGCCATGAGTGTGGCAGAGTATTTTAAGGAGCAGGGCAGGGATGTGCTTTTTATCATGGATTCTATCACGAGATTTGCAATGGCTCAAAGGGAGATAGGCTTGGCTCTTGGCGAACCGCCCACTTCAAAAGGGTATCCGCCTTCTGTTTTGTCACTTTTGCCTCAACTTATGGAGAGAGCAGGAAAAGAGGAGGGAAAAGGCTCGATCACCGCATTTTTTACCGTTTTAGTGGAGGGTGATGACCTAAGTGATCCTATAGCCGACCAAAGCAGAAGTATCCTTGACGGGCACATCGTCTTAAGCAGGGAGATGACGGACTTTGGCATCTATCCACCTATAGATATCCTAAAAAGTGCCTCAAGGGTTATGGGAGACATTATCACCGATCAGCACAAATACGCAGCCTCGGTTTTTAAAAAGATGTACTCACTTCTAAAAGAGAATGAAGTTCTTATCCGTATAGGCGCATACCAAAAAGGAACAGATAGAGAGCTTGATATGGCAATAGATAAAAAAAGAGCGATGGAAGAGTTCCTAAAACAGCCTCCATCTGAGCATATAGAGTTTCAAAAGAGTATAGATACGCTCCTTGGTATATCAGAAAGAAGAGAAGGCGAGAGAATTTAAGTAATCTTTAATGAATCTTTTCATACTATACGCTAGAGATAATTAGGATATAATTTGTCTTAATTAGAAAATGATTATCAATATAAGGAAAAAATATGAGGGTCTATTTAGACAACAATGCAACAACTATAGTTGATCCGAAGGTAAAGGAGAAGATGGATCCCTTCTTTTGCCAAATGTATGGCAACCCAAACTCTTTGCATCAGTTTGGCAGCGAGACTCATCCGGCACTTTCAAGAGCTATGGATCAGTTGTATAAAGGTATAAATGCACAAGATGAGGATGATGTTATCGTTACCTCTTGTGCTACTGAGAGTAATAACTGGGTTTTAAAAGGGGTTTATTTTGACCTTATAAAGGATGGCAAAAAAGATCATATCATCACAAGCTCCGTAGAGCACCCTTCTGTTTTAGCAACTTGCAGGTTTTTGGAGAGTATCGGTGTCAGGATTACATATCTGCCGGTTAATAGCAAAGGTGTTATAGAGATAGAAGATCTAAAAAATGCGATAGATGACAAAACCGCACTGGTTTCCATCATGTGGGCAAATAATGAAACGGGTATGCTTTTTCCGGTAAAAGAGATATCCGAAGTTTGCAAAGAAAAGGGTGTACTTTTTCACAGCGATGCAGTTCAGGCTATAGGGAAAGTAAAGGTTGATGCAAAAGATACGGAAGTGGATTTTTTAAGCTTTTCTGCTCACAAATTTCATGGTCCAAAAGGAGTAGGAGGTCTTTATATCAAAAATAGCGAACCTCTAAGCCCTCTCTTAAATGGGGGAGAGCATATGGGCGGCAGAAGAAGTGGGACTCTAAATGTACCCGGTATCGTCGGTATGGGCGAAGCTATGGAGTTAGCCGATAGCTATCTTGATTATGAGTATAAAGAGGTTAAAAGGCTAAGAGATAAACTTGAAGATGCTATCTTGAAGATACCCGATACTTTTGTAGTAGGCACAAAAGATGAGAGAGTGCCAAATACCATACTTGTAAGTATCAAAGGAGTAGAGGGTGAGGGTATGCTTTGGGATCTAAACAGATACGGTATAGCCGCAAGCACAGGAAGCGCATGTGCCAGCGAAGATCTTGAGTCCAATCCTGTCATGGAGGCTATAGGGGCTGAAGCAGACCTTGCTCATACGGCTTTGAGGCTAAGTCTAAGCAGATTTACGACCGAAGAAGAGATAGATTATGCGATTGAACATATAAACAGAGCTGTTAAGAGACTAAGGGCGATATCAAGCACCTACTCTTACGCACCTAAAAATCATAAAAACGGACTATAAGGATAAAAAATGGCAAAAAATGACTTGATAAGCGGAAATATTTGGGAAGAGTACTCCAACACGGTTCAAGAGAGGATGAACAATCCTCAAAACATGGGAGAGATAACTGAAGAGCAGGCAAAAGAGCTTGGCGGAGAGCTTATAGTGGCTGACTTTGGAGCTGAGAGCTGTGGTGATGCAGTAAGGTTATACTGGGTGGTTGACCCCAAAACTGACAAGATATTAGAAGCGAAGTTTAAGAGCTTTGGGTGTGGCACGGCAATAGCCAGTAGTGACACAATGGTAGAACTTTGCAAAGGTAAAACAGTAGATGAAGCGGTAAAGATAACCAATATCGATGTGGAAAAAGCAATGAGAGATACCCCTGAGGTCCCAGCGGTTCCGCCACAAAAGATGCACTGCTCTGTTATGGCTTATGATGTTATAAAAAGAGCTGCCGCTCAGTATAAAGGGGTGGATGAGAGCAGTTTTGAAGATGAGATCATAGTTTGTGAGTGTGCAAGAGTCAGTCTCGGGACTATAAAAGAGGTTATAAAATTAAATGACTTAAAAACCGTCGAAGAGATAACCGACTACACAAAAGCCGGAGCATTTTGTAAGAGCTGCATCAAGCCGGGAGGCCACGAAGAGAGGGAGTATTATCTTGTTGATATACTTGCTCAAACAAGAGCCGAGATGGAGGCCGAAAGGCTAAGTCAAAGCGAAGCTAGCGGTGAAGAGATACCTTTTAACCAAAAAACAGTTATACAAAAGTTAAAGTCTATAGAAGAGATCATTGATGAACATATAAGGCCTATGCTTGTGATGGACGGCGGAAACCTTGAGATACTTGATATCAAAGAAAATGAGGGTTTTACGGATGTTTATATAAGATACCTAGGGGCTTGCAGTGGATGTGCAAGTAGTGCGACAGGGACTTTATACGCGATAGAAGCCATACTAAAAGAGAAGCTTGACGAGAGTATAAGGGTCTTGCCGGTTTAGTATGATAAAAAGGTGTTGCACTCTACTTTGTGTGGGGTTTTTGTCATATTTGAGCGCCGGGGACCTCTCATATATAGACAAAGCCCACCAAAGCTTGAGCGAATGGATATATAACACTTCCAATAAGATAGACCTCTTTTTCTTAAGATATAAGCAAAGTGATATAAAAAGCACTGATTCATACATAGATACATCGTTTGATACATACTATGAAGAGTATCAAAAAACTCTTTACAGATACAATATAAAAGTGAGACTTAGGCTGCCAAGAACCGGAAAGCGCCTACATCTTGTTTTTAAAGATTACAAGAACAGCATATCAAGCGACAGACAAAACAGTTCAAATATATCTGATAGTGTAGGAAACAATAGTTATTTGTTGGGAGTTGCTCTCGATAAATTTAAAAGTAGATATCTTCATCTAAGAGCTGGGAGTGGAGTAAGGTTTCATGGTATCTCTCCTGATGCTTATATATCACTACAAGTCAGCAAGCGCTTTTTCACCGGATCCAAGTGGCAGTTTGAGCTAAGCTCAACGGCAAGATATTTTGCAAAAAGAAAAAATGAAGACACTATCAGTTTTATCTCTTCAAAAGTGTTAGATAGTTATCTAAAATTCACCATATTAAACAATTACCACTATCAACAAAAAACATCCGATAAACAGGAGGTGGTAAATGCTCTTATTCTAGACCAGTACCTAAACTCAAAAAAAGGTGTAAGCTACAGCGCCTCCATCTATAGCTCCGGCGATAGCAAGGAAGCCTTCAAACTCCATTACTATCTTTTGCAACTACTATATAAAAGATACTTCTACAAAAATTATGCCTATTATGAGATAACTCCCGGTATCATCTTTAGAGACAGCAGAGCTTTTAAACCCGATTTTAAAGTAATGTTCAAAGTAGGTCTCTTTTTTGGAAAGAAAGCAACTAAAGGCTATAGAAAGTTTTAGTTAAAATAAGATAATAACCTGCTACCCCTAGTAATGAAATCTACACTGTGCAATTACTATCAAATCTTCAACAACTTTATATACCAGTCTATGTTCTGATGTAATTCTTCTAGAATAATATCCGTTAAAGTTCTCTTTTAGTCTCTCAGGTTTGCCTATCCCGTTTTTATCATATGGATTTCGCTTGATATCTTTTATCAAAAGATTTATCCTTTTAAAGATATTCCTATCATTCTTTTGCCAGTATTGGTAATCCTCCCACCCTTCATCTGCGAAGCCTACGATCATATATCAAGATCTTTTTTGACAAACTTAGAGTTTTCGATCTGTTCAACAGCATTTAAAAGTCTATCTCTGTTATTTTTTGAAGACAATAAATAAATCGTCTCTTTCATTGAATTGTATTCATCTTGAGATATTAAAACTACTGATTGTTTATCCTTGGTTGTGATAATGAATTCATCAAAATTATCACATGCTTGATTGATAATCTCCCTCAAATTATTTCTAGCTTGAGAATAAAGTAGCGCTTGCACAATAAATCCTTTTTGTCAAGATATTGTCATTATATCAGATTTATTACTAAAGAGTCAACCCTAAAAATACTGAATGGCTACTTGGCTACTAAGAGTAAAGCTTCGAGCCCTATCTTTTTAATTCATGCTCAAAAAAATCTCTAATCTTTTTTGTATCTATAACTTCAATTGGCTCTAAAAACTCAATATTTTCATCCTCAATATACAATAAAGCCGCAGCAAATAGCTTAAAGTTGATCACTTGTAGTTAAAGGTAAAGCTCTAACCCTAATATACTACTGTACTACTGCGGTCTATCATAACCCCCTTTTTTCCTAAAACGACCAGTATAGTTTTTGCTATAGTTTTTGCTTCAAGCCACAATGACCAGTTTTTTATATAGTAAAGGTCATACATTAGCTTCTGTTTAGTGTCTTCCATGTTCTGCCCATAAGGGTAGTTTACCTGCGCCCATCCTGTTATGCCCGGACGAACAAGGTGGCGTGTGTTGTAGTAGGGGATCTCTTTTTCATAATTTTGTACAAGTATGTTCCATTCTGCTCTAGGACATACTAAGTGCATATCACCTTTAAAAATATTTAAAATCTGTGGAATCTCGTCTATCCTTGTTCTTCTCATGATCTTACCAAAAGGAAAAATACGGCTATCATTTTCTCTGGTATATGGGTCATGGTGTGAGTTAGTATGCATACTTCTAAATTTATAGCATACAAACTCTTTTCCTTGCAGACCAACTCTTCTTTGGGCAAAAAGTACAGGTCCCGGCGACTCTTTCTTGATCCTGTAACAGGCATATATCATTACAGGAGAAGTTACAAGCCCAATGATGATGGATCCGATGTAGTCTATAACTCTCTTAAAAAAATAGCTATACAAACTATATGCTCGAATCTCTTCTAGAAAACCAAGCTCCTAGTGCGAGTCAGGTATGTAACATTTTCTTAGATACCTCTCCATTAATGTTTCTATAGATATTATATCAAGAGTGTATTTATGCTCTTTAACATGAAGATTTGTAAGATATTTAATGATCTCATCTCCTACTTTTGCTTTTGTGTTTAAAACAAAAAGGGAAGAGGGGTGTTTTTTTACTGCTGCAGACAACTCTTTAAGAACTTCGCTTTCCTCTCTATCTCTATACTTTATCTGAATTATTGTAGGAGATATTTTTTTAAGCTGATTTAGCTCAAACTCTTTAAATTTATGTTTTCTACCGAGGATGATCATTGTTCACAGGCACCGGTTTTGATGTTTTCTCTGTTTTTTTCTAATGTTTTTTTACCAATTCCTTTGACTTTTGTAAGCTCATCTGCTGTTATAAAACAATGTTTCTCTCTATAGCTTATGATGGCTTCAGCTTTTTTGACAACGATTCCTTTCAGGGTTGTTAGCTCTTTGGCAGGCGCATTGTTAATGTCCACTACGCCAAACACTAAGCTAAATCCAACTAACAATAGAGTAAAGATTTTCATTCGCACCTCTATTTTTTAAAACAAAGTGTAACAACTTCTGACTTAATGTTGGTTAAAAAGAAGTTCTATATTTTTTTATTTTATCTTCAAAGAAACCTCTAATCTTTTTTGTATCGATAACTTCAAGTGGTTCTAAATACTCAATATTTTTATCCTCATTATCATCAATACACAATAAAACTACAGCAAATAGTTAAATTCCAAATACAGTATCATTGAAATCACAAGAAAGTAAAGCTTTGATTCTATCACTTTACCTTTTATTAAAGACAATCATAGTAAAATACATTAAACGATATATCTTTGGGATAGTAAAATGAAAAATATTTTAGATTTAGCAGAACGGCTATATAGATTAAAGAGAAACCAAAAACTACCACTTTATAAAAGATTTCTTTTTAAAGATTTACTCAACTCAAAAGCAAAGATAACTGGGCTTTATGGAAGTAGAGGTGTTGGCAAAACTACACTTTTATTGCAGGTTTTAAAAGAGTTAGATTATGAAGAAAAGCTTTATATCTCTTGCGATCATCCTATCTTTTATGAAGTCTCTTTATTTGATTTTGTAGATAACTACTCTAAATATGGTGGCGAAGTAATTGTCATAGATGAGATACACAAAATCAAAGATTTTCAGCAGCAAATAAAGCTAATATATGACTTTTTAGATATAAAACTGTTTTTTAGTGGCAGCAGTGCAGTAGAGATTACAAATGCAGATTTTAGTAGAAGATACTCTATGTATTATTTGCCTATTTTATCTTTAAGAGAGTATTTAGAGATGAGCCAAAATATTCAGCTAAATAGCTACTCTTTAGATAAAATCTTAAATTCACATACAAAAATAGCAGATGAAATCATTGATGAATTGCCAAACAAAAAGATCTTAAGGTTTTTTAAAGAGTTTATAGATGTAGGGGTCTATCCGTTTTATTTTGAAGATGAAACAAAATACACAGATAAGATTCAGCAAAATATCAATACTATTCTCTATACCGATTTGGTAAATGTGGTATCAATTAGTGGTGATAAAATAGAGTCATTAAAAAAGCTTTTATTAAATATATGCACCTCTAATCCTTTAGAACTAAGCATTGAAAAGTTAGCTAAACTAACAGGTATCACAAAACCAACACTATATAAATATATAGAGTATTTAAGTAGAGCAGAGTTGTTACATCATATCATTTATGAAGCAAAACGATTTAAAAATATGCAAAAACCTGATAAGTTATATCTGAATAATACAAACCTTTTTAATGCACTATGTTTAAATAAAAATATGGGCACAATAAGAGAGACTCTCTTTGTGAGTATGCTATATAAACAGCATATCATAAACTATACCTCCAAAGGTGACTTTTTGGTAGATGAAAAATATATCTTCGAAATAGGCGGTAAAAATAAAAGCTTTAGACAGATAAAAGATCTACCAAACTCTTTCGTTGTATCTGATGATATGGAGATAGGCTTTGGCAATAAAGTGCCTCTTTGGTTATTTGGATTTTTGTATTGAGTTTTTAGTCAAGAGTAAATCTCTGACCCTAAGTTAATTGACATACACATCAAATTTAGATATACTTTTCTTGATCCTAATATCAAATATAAGAGGATAAAATGATAGATAAAATAAGAGAGTTACAAAAACTTTTGCTCAATAAAGTAAAAACAAAATACAAAAGATACTTTTTTTATAAAATAAATTTTGATAGGCTAACAGGTATCATTGGTGCAAGAGGTGCCGGGAAAACAACTTTTTTATTGCAATACCTAAAAGAGCATCCTCTACCTATGTCTAAAAAGTTATATATAAGTGCGGATTCCATCAAGATAGATTCACTGTTTGATATCGCTAAGAGCTTCGAGAGAGAGGGAGGAGAGCTACTTATTATAGATGAGATACACAAATTTACAGGCTTTGAAAATGAACTAAAGAAGATATATGATTTTTTAGAGTTAGAAGTTGTTTTTAGTGGTAGCAGCGCATTAAAAATAGATAATTCAAAAGCGGATTTAAGCCGAAGAGTTGTTGTTTACGAGATAGAAGGACTGAGTTTTAGAGAGTTTTTAGAGTTGAAAAATGATATCAAGATTGATACTTACTCATTGGAGGATATTTTAGTAAATCATATTGATATTGCCTATGACCTCTCAAAATATCATACACCAAAGATATTTCAAGAGTATCTGCAATATGGCTACTATCCATTCTATTTTGATAAATATTCAAATTACCAAATAAAACTAAATGAAACCATAAACACAGTTTTAGAAGTTGATATACCTTCGATTTTCAACATAGAATATCAAAATATTAAAAACTTAAAAAAACTTCTTCTAATTCTTTGCCAAAGTGTCCCATATACTCCAAATATCAATGAACTGTTAAACAAACTTGATATGGGGCAAGATTATAGGACATTGTATAGATATTTAGACTATCTTCATAAAGCAAAAATCATCACACTAATCCGCCCTAAAACAAAAGGAGACAATATTTTTGCAAAACCGGATAAGATATATTTTAACAATACAAATCTCCACTTTGCCTATTGTGATGCGCCAAATATAGGAACTATAAGGGAAGTTTTTTTTAAATCTATGATTTTTGAACATAAGACTACAATACCAAAAAAAGGAGACTTTTTGGTAGATGAAAAATATATCTTCGAAATAGGCGGTAAAAATAAAAGCTTTAGACAGATAAAAGATCTACCAAACTCTTTCGTTGTATCTGATGATATGGAGATAGGCTTTGGCAATAAAGTGCCTCTTTGGTTATTTGGATTTTTGTATTGAGTTTTTAGTTAAAAGTAGATTTTCCAACCTGTCTTGCTCCACTTATCAGCAAGACAGGAAAATTTATGTACCAAGTTTTACGCTGAACTAACACGAACTCCTACTTTTTCAATATGCTCAAGTAGATTTTTGTTTTTTATTTTTTTGCGATTGACTACATCGAAAAAATAAGGTAAGTTCGTCTCTTCATTAAGTAGGTAGGAAAGCTTTTTCTCCCCTTCATCAACTGCAATATCAATATCGCTTCCCTTTTTGTAATTCCCCTTTGCTCTTGATCCAAAGATGATAGCGTTATTGACATTGTTATCACGAAAAACTTTTTTTATAGTTTCTAATTCTTCTGGTTTTAATCCAAACATGATAAACCTTTAAACTTCTCATAAAGATTTTGCAACAGTTGAAAATATTGCTCTTTTATCATGCAATATATTGCATCTGATTGTTCTTGATCGTATATATGCACCGTTGCATTTCTATCCATAAGTGCATCAAGCCAAAGCGATCCTTCATCTATTAGCTCTATCGAATACGCTATTTTAATTGTTTCTCGCGGAGACTTTACATCGTATCCCATATAAGACAAATAGTCTTTCATCAACTTCCATGAGAGTTCAAAAGTGATCTCAAAAAATTGTATAACTCCAGCCTTTTCGGTGACAGAAGGCTCCTCAATCAACAAAGATTGCTCTAAAAGCAAAAAAGACTTTTCAAAATTTTCAAATCGCTGTATATATCGAATATCTTCTTTCACAATACTAAACTACTTTTTACAAGCCCCAGCATGAAGATTTTTCCTATTTTTCTCTAAAAACTTTTTGCCTATCCCTTTTACTTTTACTATCTCATCAACATTTTTAAAACAGTGCGCCTTTCTATATGCTACAATCGCTTCAGCTTTTTTTGCTCCAATTCCTTTAAGTGAGCTAAGCTCTTTTGCACTTGCACTATTAATATCAACGGCACTAAACGCCAAACTAAATGCAACAAGCAACACCCCTAAAATCTTCATCTTTACACCTTTGAAATAAAATCTACTCAATTATAATTGCTTGTTTCTTAAGGGTGGCTAAATTTTTACTTTTTTAAATCATTTAATTTCTCTTCAAAAAAATCTCTTATTTTTTTTATATCAATTACTTCGATTGGTTCTAAATACTCAATTTTTTCATCCTCTATATCATCAATATACAACAATGCCACAACAAATAACTTAAAGTTGATCCCTTCAACAATATTCAAACTATAAGAAAACATCTCTTTTATACTCATCGATTTTTTAGCTAAAAAATACAAATCATAATAATCCCTAAATTTTGCTCTTAAAAAAAGTACATTTACTTTCATGGCAGCGAGAGAATCTAAAGATGCCAAGTTAAATTTTTCTATTTTTTTAGGCTTTAAAAAATCCCACTTTGCATTAAAAAAAGTAACTTTTACCCCATCAATCAACAAATCAATTTGCTCATCGGTCTGGTTTAAAATTTCTTTATTTTGAAAATCTTTCAAATACTCAAATATCTCTTTTTTATCAAAACTATCTTCATAAGTAAAAAAATCTAAATCTTCACTTTTGCGATGGCATAGATGAAGTGTCAAAGCACTACCACCTACTAAAACATACTTTTCTAAAAAAGCACAATCCTCAATCATTTTCAACAAAAGAGTTTTAGTTTTAGGAAGTAAGTAGTCTAAGTTTTTCAAATCTTGCATTTTTTATTCCCTTAAAATAATCACTCTCCACATCCATGCCAAAAAAGACTCTTGCAAGCATTACATTTAATTTTATAAACCTTTTATCGCTCTTTAGCCTCTCTTCCCAAACCTCTTTGACAACCTGCTTACCAAACAATCTAAACCCAAGCACAATTTCATCAAAATCACCATATTTTAGCAGATACTCTATCGTTAAACGCTCACCAATTTCTTCAAAACTTATGTTTTTGCTATAGCTCCAAAAAATTCCTCTATCTCTTAGCTTATTAAAGAGTTGTGCTTTTTGCATATATTTATCTTGTGTATTATTCATAAATTCTTTCTTGCTTACTACTTTTTACAATCCCCAGCTTTAAGATTAGCTTTGTTTTTTTCTAAAAATTTTTTGCCTATCCCTTTTACTTTTACTATCCCATCAACACTTTTAAAACAGTGTGCTTTTCTATACGCTACAATCGCTTCAGCCTTTTTTACTCCAATGCCTTTAAGAGAACTAAGCTCTTTTGCACTTGCACTATTAATATCAACAGCACTAAAAGCCAAACTAAACGCCATAAGCAATAACCCTAAAATCTTCATTGTCACACCTTTGAAATAAAATCTACTCAATTATAATTGCTTGTTTCTTAAGGGTGGCTAAATTTGTGTTTTTTTAGATTATTCAACCTTTAAAAAAGATGATTTTTGATAGATAAAAAGCAAAAAAAGTTGTTATTAGATTCCTTTTTTACCAACTACAACCATGATAGTTTTGTATATAATTTTAAATTCGAGAATTAAACTCCAATGCTTTATG
>Ga0256840_1000589_pt1 | contig 36776 bp, 24 predicted proteins | sample 355202metaG_FD_185969 | JGI IMG/M metagenome (GOLD analysis project Ga0256840, IMG submission 185969) | Hydrothermal vent microbial communities from Mid Atlantic Ridge, Atlantic Ocean - 355-202 | ecosystem: Environmental > Aquatic > Marine > Hydrothermal vents | place: Atlantic Ocean: Mid...
AGATGTGTCAATAACTAATTTGACCCTGCCAGCTCTTTGTAGATGGACTCGCAATCTCATGCTTCCACCTCACTCAGCGACCGCGGCAAACTACCCAATCACTTCACTCCTGTCAACGTTTATTCGCTCTCTTTATGTTTTTATTTCATTTTTATGCATTACTGGCTGGTTAATATGGAAATTTATTTGCTTTTCATGTAGTTAAGACGTAACATTGGTGCATATATTGATCGTGTTATCTGCCTACTTTATTATTGAAAATGAATCTTTCCAGTCCGGTATGAATACAAAAAACACACTTCTTCGCAATCTTCCCAAGGTTGATCTTATCGTAGACGAACTGCTCGCAGTAAATAAACACAAAGCCTGTGGGGCAATAGTCAAATCTGCAATACAAGATACTCTGCAATCCTTACGACAGGCCATACTTGCAGGTACCCTTAGGGAGTTGCCTGTTGACCAGAAGGCTTGGCATGCTCTTTTGAATAAGGCTATTCAAGAGAAAAATTTACCCAACCTCAAGCGGGTTATTAACGGTACCGGTGTTGTTATTCATACCAACCTTGGTCGTTCTCTTCTTGGGCCATCGACTATTAAAGCTCTGCAGAATGCAGGAGCCTGTTTTACGAACCTTGAATTTGATATCAGCACAGGTAAACGTGGCAGCAGGTACAGTCTTGTGGAAGGCATAATCTGTGAACTGACTGGTGCAGAGGCTGCCCTTGTTGTTAACAATAATGCTGCCGCTGTGCTTCTTTCTTTAAATACCCTGTCATTTAATAAGGAAAGTATAGTCTCCCGTGGGCAATTAGTTGAAATAGGAGGGTCATTCAGGATTCCTGATGTTATGTCCAGGAGTGGTGCGTGTATGGTTGAGGTCGGCGCTACTAACAGAACCCATCTTTTTGACTATGAGAATGCCATAAGTGCAGAGACCGGGCTGCTGTTAAAGGTTCATACTTCTAACTTTCGTGTCATCGGATTCACCTCCGAAGTTTCTGCTGAAGATCTTGTGGCTCTTGGGAGAAAACATAAAATTGCTGTCATGGAGGATCTTGGCAGCGGCTCTTTGATAGACCTTTCCTCTTATGGACTCCCCAGGGAGCCCACCGTGCAAGAGATTGTAAAGGCAGGTGTGGATGTCGTTACATTCAGTGGAGATAAGCTGCTTGGTGGGCCACAGGCTGGGATTATTGTCGGTAAGAAAGATATTATTGAACGTATCAAGCGGAACCCGATGAACAGGGCCCTTCGCATTGACAAGTTCACCCTTGCCTCTCTCGAATCTGTCCTTCGGGAGTATTACGATTTTGATGTTGCTCTGCAGACTGTTCCTACACTTGCTATGCTGACTGCCGATTCGACTTTTCTAAAAAAGAAAGGGCTGAGAGTTCTGCGGAGACTTGGAGGAGCTGGCAAATGCAAAGATAAAATTATTCTGGGCCAAACCATCTCTAGAGTTGGAGGTGGTGCTATGCCGGAACATGGACTTGACAGCTGGGCCCTGGTACTGGCACCTAGGGATTATAGCGCAAGCTCACTTGAAAGTTGGTTCCGAAGCCTTCCGGTTCCGCTTATAATTCGTATCGAAGATGAAAAAATAATTATTGATCTGAGGACCATTCTTGAGGACGATATCTCTGCACTTGTAAGTATCCTGGAACAGTATTTGAGGAAGGAGTATGTGGGCTAATGTTTGGTTACTTTCAGCATGATCTTTGCAAAGGGCTCGAGCGAAGTGATTTTTTTCGTTTTTCCTCAGAATTCAGGAAGGTGATTTATGAGAATATTCCCACCGTCACCGAAATAGTTTTTCTAGACCCTCCTGAGCAACTGCCTGCTGGGTCGACCACAGAATGTGAAGAACAAAAAAAAATCCGAATTAGGATCGAGGAAGCTGTTGAATATGGGAGGCCAGTTTTGCTTGAAGGCATACTGTTTCTACCATTTAAGGTCCTGGACTCAACAGTTGTTGCCCAGGCAAATGGTATTGATGCTTATGTCAGCAGGAAAATTGGCAGCGACTGGCTTAACGGACTTTCAGCCGCCATTATTCGGGAATTTCTGCTGGTTAAACGAGCCAGTGTAGATCCACTCACCGGTCTGCTCAGCAGTCTTCACTTGGAGGAATACCTTGATAATCGTGATAGCAAGCGCTTTGGTGTCATGGTGCTGCTCACTGTTTACCCGAAGAGCTCAAGTTCCTTCCAGGCTAAAAAATACCAGCATCGTACGGTATCTCTATTAAAGGCATTTGTGGATAACCGTTTTCCACTCTACTACCTTGGGCAGTCCTGCTTTGGGATCGTTTGTGAAAGATGTGACACACAATTTATTGCTGAGTTCGCGCCGTCACTGGTCAACTATCTGAAAAGATGTGGCTGCTACCGTGTTCATGTTGCCAGTGCACCTTTTGATGAGAGGGAGATCGAGTCACCGGATACAACTCCGGAGCCCCCCTCTGAAACACTGATGAAAAAGGTGTGGACAGCCCTGCATGTTGCCACCCGGCGAGGACCGTTTGCCTTTTGCAACTATGGTTCACTGAAACGGGCTGCCGATCACTCTCTGGCACCTCCTCCTGCAGTTCTTGCAAGGTGGCTGCGAAGAAAAACTCGATTGATGCGGCAATTTGCACTGCTTCAATTTGACCAGATTAATAAAGCCCTGTTGCAATCTGTGAGGAGTTTTTCTGCTGAGGGCTGGGAGATGTTTTGCGGTGAAAATGAGTTGTATCTGCTACTGCCTGAAAAAGGAGGGACTGCAGCAGCTACCGGCAGAGAAATTCTCGATACTGTGCAGAAAAGAAATCCAGCCGCTGAGAAAATTAATTGCGGAATAGGGGTTTTTCCTACAGGCGATTTTAGAAAATCGGAGATGTTGCTGAACTGCCGCAAAGCTCTCAGCCATGCCGCCTTTCTTGAGCCTGGATCAGTGGTGGTCTGTGACGAGGTGAGCTGTAATATTGCTGGTGATATGTTTTATGGTGACGGGGACATTATTCTTGCAGTTAAAGAGTATAAAAGAGGTCTGCTGCTTCAGCCTGAGGATGGCAATCTCCTCAACAGTCTTGGGGTATGCTATGCGCAGATGAACAGACATAAACTTGCCATGGAATGTTTCAGTAAAGCATGTGAAAGTAAAAAGGATCGCTTTATGGCCCTGTATAATCTCGGCCTGGAACAACAGATTTTAAATGATAAAAAAGGAGCAATCAAAACCTTTAGTGAGGCTCTAGCCCTTCCTGAAAAAGATGGAGAGCAGAAGGCCAGAAAAGATATTGGGTTTCAGTCAGGAGTTCTTTGTGTTGAAGAAGGCATGTATCAGCGTGGGCTTGATCTGTTAATGCCCTGGTATAAAGGTGAGAAAAAAGTTGGGAGGGAGGGGAAAGTTCTACGTTTTCTCGGGGAATGTTATGCCGGTCTTGGCAGGCGCCGGGAAGCCATGAAATACCTCCAGCTCGCCATGCGATATGATGAATATGACGCTGAAGTTTTGGGACTTCTTGGGGAAATGTACTTGAAGGAAAACGAAGGTGATGATATTGCCCTCCGGTTTTGTGAAAAAGCTGTGGAACTTAATCCTGATTCGCCTGCCTTGAGATTGAGGCTGGCAACAGCTCAAATAGAATATGGAGATTTTGATAAAGGAATTCAAACTTTGAAGCCTTGTCTGCGCAATAAGGTGACTAGAGCAGGGGCTCTTTTGCAAAGAGGTGTAATGGCTTACGAACAGGGCCGGAGAAAAGAGTCGGAAAGATGGTTTGCAAAAGCAGTATCCTGTCCGGAAGGGAAAATAAACCCTGAAATGAGAGAGTCTGTTCGTTACTACTTGAAAAAATTGCGTGTGTGAGGATTAGTATGGTTATGAAAGAGAGAAGACGAATCAGTCGTGAACCTAAATATTGTCTTGATAATAATGTGGTTGGCGATTCCTGGCGAATGTTCAGAATCATGGGAGAGTTTGTCGAAGGCTTTGATTCCATGTCCGCCATGAATCTTCCAGCGGTGACCATCTATGGCTCTGCTAGGACTCCTGTGGATCATCCCTGGTATAAAATGACAGAGGAACTGGCAGCCCGACTGGTTCGGGAGGGGTTTGGGGTTGTTACCGGCGGGGGACCCGGAATAATGGAAGCTGCTAATAAAGGTGCTTACGAGGCAGGGGGGATTTCTGTGGGGCTTAATATTGCTCTTCCTCATGAACAGGATCCTAACCCTTACGTTAATATGTCGCTTCAGTTTAAATATTTCTTTGTTCGGAAGGTGATGTTTATGAAATATTCCATGGCCTTCATCTGCATGCCCGGTGGCTTTGGGTCACTGGATGAGCTCTTTGAGTCGTTGACGCTTATTCAGACCCAGCGTATAAAGCCTTTTCCGGTTATTCTTGTCGGCAGCAAATTCTGGTCCGGGTTGATTGATTGGATTAAAGAACAGTTTCTTGCCAATGGGACCATCAGTGAGGAGGACCTCGATCTGATTAATATTATTGACGATCCTCAAGAAGTTGTGGATTTTATAAAGAGAAGTGTAGTACCGTAGGAGGTTGTTGTTTTGTTTGATGTTTGCCTGTAATGTTATCGGCTTAAAATGAAAGCAATACGTTTCTTATTGTTATAATGCTAAAGGAGTAGGGTATGGCTCAGATTGATGCGTTCTTTAAACTGATGAATGATGAAGGTGCTTCGGATTTACATATGGTAGCCGAGCAGCAGCCGATCCTTCGAATTCGTGGAGATATGGAGCGAGTCAAATTCAAAAAAATGGAGAATGAAGAGCTGAAGACCATGCTCTATGAGATCTGTCCTGAAGATAAAATAAAGCTTTTTGAAGAGCTTGGAGACATTGATTTCGGCTATGAAATTCCTGGACTTGCCAGGTATCGTTGCAACTTCTTTCGTCAGAAATATGGAATAGGTGCAGTTTTTCGTGAAATTCCAAGTGAGATTCTTACCTGTGAACAACTTGGACTGCCTAAGGTTATTTCCCGCCTAGCATACCTTCCCAAGGGGCTAGTGCTGGTGACAGGACCCACAGGATCAGGTAAATCAACCACCCTTGCCGCCATTGTAGATGAAATCAACAAAAACAGAAAGGATCATATACTCACCATTGAGGATCCCATCGAGTTTGTCCATCGCAGTCAGAAATGTATTATCAATCATCGTGAAGTAGGTCAGCACACCAAAAGTTTCACCGCAGCTCTCCGTGGTGCCCTTCGTGAGGATCCCGATGTCATCATGGTTGGTGAGATGCGTGATCTTGAAACTATTTCCCTGGCAATGGAAGCTGCCATGACCGGTCATCTTGTTTTTGGAACACTCCATACCTTGAACGCCATGAAAACGGTAGATCGTGTGGTTGAAATTTTCCCTGCAAACCAACAGGGACAGGTACGCTCAACCCTTTCTGATGCCTTGAAAGCTGTAGTCTCTCAGACCCTGTTTAAACGGATTGATGTGAAAGGGCGTTGTGCTGCCCTGGAAGTTCTCATTGCGACACCAGCTGTACGAAACCTTATCAGGGAAGGAAAAACCTACCAGATTGCCTCTGTTATGCAGACGGGAAAAAAGTATGGTATGCGTACTCTGGATGACAGTATAATGGAATATCTCGATAAACGTATGATCAGTGCTGACGACGCATATTCCAACGCTGTTGAGAAATCAAAATTCCTCAAATTTCTTAAGAAAGCTCCTTCTGACTTCACTGAGGTATAACCACCTTGCACTTTGGTTGTTTGGCAATTGATGGGTAAGTCTCAACAGGATATGCAGGAGATACGTTCTGCTAGGTCACGGTTTATTGCCATGGCCGCTACCTATTTTCTTGGTGTTTTTAACGATAATTTCTTCAAACAGGCGGCCTTGCTGCTTGCTGTTGTTGCTGGCTTATCTGGTCTACAGGGGAAGGCTACCATGCTGTTTTCCCTGCCGTTTATTCTTTTTTCAGCCTATGGAGGCTGGCTGGCTGACAGATTTCCCAAAAAGCAGGTCATTATCTGGGTGAAAGTTCTGGAAGTTGTGGCGATGGCAATGGGAGCCTATGGTGTACTCACCCTGAGCTGGTCATGGATTCTAGCCATGGTGGCTCTTATGGGGCTGCAGTCGACATTTTTTGGACCTGCGCTCAATGGGGCTATTCCTGAACTGTATCCGTCCTGGTATGTAACCAGGGCCAATGCTGTTTTAAAACTGGTCACCACATTAGCTATCCTGCTTGGTATGGCGATGGCCGGTATTGCGCTTGATCAGCACTGGTTTGAAACAGAAATTCCATTTGGACGTATTCTTGTTGCCGCGGTTGTGCTTGTGGTTGCTGTCACTGGAGTGGCTGCGTCTTTTGGAATTAAGCAGACCGAGCATATTCCATGTAAGACTTCTATCCCCTGGTCTGGACCGTTTGCTTCGCTGCGGGACAGTATCAACCTCCGTCGTGATCCTCCTCTTCTGCTTGCAGTGCTAGGAGATGCCTTTTTCTACTTTTTTTCCCTTATTGCCGTCATGCTCATTAATACCCTGGGGATCAGTGAACTTAATATGAGTGTCACTGCTACAAGCATGCTTGCTGTGGCGCTCATGGTTGGTGTCTGTGTCGGGGCTATGATAGCAGCCCGTATCACCACACCTCAACGCTGGTCGCATGTTCTGGGGCCAGCAAGTTTTGGTATGGGGATATGCCTGTGTCTTGTAGGAGTAATTGCTCATCAGAATACTGGCATGCAGTGGTTACTTCTCCTGTTGTCCCTTTCCTGTGCCGGAGTCTGTGGCGGTATTTTTCTCATTCCCTTTACCGCTTTTATACAGGTTCGGCCTGCTGAGAGTGAAAAAGGAAAAATTATTGCAGCGGCAAATTTCTGTTCCTTCTCCGGGATGCTCATTGCTGGACAGGTTTTTACTCTCTTTGATGCTGCCTTTGTACCATCTTCAAATATGGTATTTCTAGGAGGGCTTGGTATGATTGCATCCTTTTTCTTTTCTGCTGGCGCAAGAGTTGCCAGACGATTTGAGTTAAGGATTGATTCAGATGGAGATGCCACATGAGTAAGCGTTTGCTTCATATCATTTTAATGTTTCTGCTCGGTCTCCGCTACCGGGTAAAAGTTATTGGTGTGGATGAAGTTCTTAAAAAAGGGAATCGGGGTATTCTTTTTATGCCAAATCACCCTGCTCTTATAGATCCTGTCATAATGATGTCCCGGTTGTTTGTGCCGTTTTCGCCAAGGCCGCTTGCCGACGAAGAGCATGTTGATAATCGTCTACTACGACCTTTGATGAATGCGTTAAATGCAGTAGTTATTCCTGATCTGAAGAAGAGAGGTAACAAGGGAAGGGGTGCGGTTCTTGAAGGAGTCCAGAATATTACAAACGGACTTGCCAGTGGGGATAACATTCTCCTCTATCCGGCCGGAAGGATCTATCGGAGCCGCTATGAATCCCTTGGTGCCAACAGCTCAGTTGCACTGGTTGTGAAAAGAGTCCCCGAGGCCCGGATTGTTCTTATTCGTACAACTGGGTTGTGGGGAAGCAGTTTTAGCCGAGCCAACGGGATACCGTCATTGAACAGGAATCTGCGAACTTTTGTTTTGGCAATTTTGGCATCTGGACTTTTTTTCATGCCAAAAAGAGAGATAAAAATTGAACTTGTTGAGCCGGCAGACTTTCCACGAGATGCTGGTAAACTCGAGATTAACGCTTACCTTGAAAAGTTTTATAATAGAGTGGTAACAGGTAACAGTGTTGTACCTCTGTTCTGGTGGAAAGGCCGCACTCCTGTACAACTGCCTGAACCGGTACAGGACAATGGCCGTGATGATACCAGTCATGTGCCTATTGCTACCAGAGAGCTGGTTCTGGGGAAACTTAAAGAGTTGAGTGGTGTTGCCATTATTAATCAGCAGGACAGCCTTAGCGCTGATCTCGGGATTGACTCTCTGGTACTTGTGGAGTTTTCTGCCTGGCTTGAAAAGGAGTTTGCTGTATCTCTTCGCAGTGTTGATGGCCTCGTTACAGTTTCTCACTGTATACTAGCTGCTGCCGGTGATTTTTCCACTCCCGTTGAGAATGGTACAAATCATATCCCTAGGAGCTGGTTTGATAGTGAAGGGCAGGAAACGCTGCAGCTCCCGTCAGGAGAGACAGCTACAGCGATTTTTCTTGAGCAGGCCAAGAAGAGCCCTGGTAAAATCATTATTGGAGACCAGATCAGCGGGTTCAAAACCTATCGTGATATCCTCACAGGCATTTTTGCATTGCGACCTGGAATTATGGCACTAGAGGAGAGTAATATTGGCATAATGCTTCCCGCAACAGTAAGTGCCACTCTGGTGTATTTCAGTGTCATGTTTTCAGGTAAGATCCCTGTGATGGTCAACTGGACTGTGGGACAGACCAATATGAGCTATTGCCTGAAAAACGCGGGAGTGACGCATGTCATAACTGCAAAGGCGATCTATGAAAAAATTAAAGATCAGGGTTTTGATTTTGAACGCGTGGGAGTAACGTTTCTTTTCCTGGAAGAGATAGCAGCTGGGATCACCCTTCCAGCCAAAATTAAAGCACTGCTGCAGGCACGTTTTTCTATCGCAACTCTTGAGAAAACTGCTGTTCAGGACACGGCGGCAATTCTTTTCACCTCTGGATCGGAATCACATCCAAAAGCTGTTCCCTTGAATCATGCTAACTTTCTTGCCAATGTTGCAGATGTGACTGCGGTATTGAAACTTCGTCAGAGTGATCGGCTTCTCGGCATGTTACCTCCATTTCATTCCCTGGGGCTTGCCGGTACAGTGATTATGCCACTTGTGATGAGCCTTCCCACAGTGTACTCACCAAACCCCACTGAGGGATCGTTACTTTTCTCCGTTACACTGTCACACGATGTAACGGTTTTTATTGGGACCCCAACCTTCCTTGCCGGGATAGCAGGAGCTACGAAAACAGACAAACTGACATCGGTCCGGATTGCGATTACGGGGGCAGAAAAATGTCAGCCATATGTCTATGAGGCAATGAGAAAAAGTTTCCCTAATGTCACTGTCTGCGAGGGTTACGGTATAACGGAATGCTCGCCTGTTGTGAGTCTCAATGATCCTCAGGAACCTGTTCCCGGTACCATTGGCAGAATTCTTTCCTCAATGGAGTACCTTCTAGTTCACCCTGAGACTCTTGAAGTTACGGCACCTGGTGAAACAGGTAAGCTGCTTCTTCGGGGGCCTAATGTATTTAATGGATACCTGAGACACGATGGAAAATCTCCCTTTGTTCATCTTCAAGGGAAAAAATGGTATGACAGCGGTGACCTGGTGGTGGATAACGATGGTATCATAACTTTTTCCGGGCGGTTGAAGAGGTTTGTAAAACTCGGTGGTGAGATGATTTCTCTGCCTGCCATTGAAGAATTATTGAACACGCATTTTCCAGGTGGTGATGAGCCGGTACTTGCAGTCTGTGCAACACCAGGTGATGATCATCCGGAGATTGTTTTGTTCACCTCCCTTGAGCTTTCACGAGAAGAGGTGAACCGGGTTATTCGTGACCATGGTTTTTCACCTCTGCACAATATCAGAAGAATAGTGGGTGTTGAAAACATTCCAGTGCTGGGTACTGGAAAGACAGATTACAAGGAACTGGAGAGCCGCTTTTGTTAGCAGTATCCAGGAATCTTGTACGAACGAGAGTAGGGATTTTGGGACATCTTGCCTGGCCTTCTATTTCGTGACCAAGTTTGATTCTATTGCCCTGTTTGCCTTGAAGCCACTACCGTTTGTTTATTTTTATCTCTACTATTCCGGGTATCGGTTTGAATTATTGCCTTTTGAAATCACACTTGGCGAAACCAACATCCTTATTTCTTATCGGTTACACGTGTGAAGGAAGACAGCACAGATTTATCAAAAACTCTCCCCTCCCTTGCTTCTCAGTCCCACGTAATAGCGCAGCTTACATAGGACCCTGACCGTCTTCAGCAGGGGAGAGATCGAAAAGTTCTCACTATCCCCTAATCAAGGTGTCTGAGCGATTCTTATTACTGATTTCATCCTCCGCAGGACTGGATGCCTTTTATGATGGAGATTTTGAAACAACTATGATTAAATTTAAAGAAATCATAGTTTCGGATTTTGTGGCTGGAGGTATCAGGAAAAAAGGTGAGATGGAGGTGAAAGTCGTAAGTGAGGAATGGTCCGGAGTCTTGTCATTACATTCAAAGGAGTTGGTTGGCCCCATTGAAGACTTTCTGGCGTCTGTCCTTTGGCGAGACTTTTCTTCTCTAAATCGAAGGGTAAGGGAATTTTGCCACCACGTGTCGTGAGAAAAGCCCTTGGGACAAATATGCCTGATATTTTGAGTTGAAAATTTAATATTGTGTTAATGGGTTTGGGGCCACAGAACTCATTGTGCATGGTCTTCTTAACCGTTAAACAATTCTACGAGTGGTGAAATGGCAGCACTTCATGACCCTAGCGAAACAGGTGCTCATGTACAGCGGGTGAGTACCTTCAGTGCTTAAATTTACCAGCGCTGGGCCGAGAAGAAAGGCATTCCGGTTGGAGAAAATAACAGTTTTCGTGGCCTTATCAGCCTGGCAGCCATGTCCCATGATACTCTGCATCATCATGAATAATGGGATAGCCAGGGGTATCCGTGGAGAAAAGAGTGTCATGATGATTTGAAATTATCAATATACTCTGTGCAGTGCAGAAGAAGTACCAGTGAACTGTTATCCCAATATTATCTGAAGCGACCAACAAAATCGTAAAATTTTGATGAATGAAAAAAAAGTAATAGATCAAATGAAGGAAGAGATAACAGCACTGCAATTTCAGCGTGAGATTCTCCGTGTTCAGCAGGAGGAGAGCCGTGATGGAATTCTAGTAGTGGATTCTGACTGGAACATTCTTTCATATAATCAGCGCTTTGTTTCCATGTGGGAGATCCCGGAGCAGGTACTTGAAACCAACGATGACCGGGCCTGCATTGCCACCGTTCTGGACAAACTCCTTAATCCTGCGCAGTTTATGGCTCAGGTTGAATTTTTAATGCTCAATCCAACTCGTAAAACCCAGGAGGTACTCGAGCTAAAGGGGAATCGTTTTTACGAGCGTTCTTCTTCACCAATCATAGATAAGAACAACACGTTGAGTGGAAGAATATGGTTTTTCCGTGACATCACTGACGTGGTGATGTCTCAGTATGAGCTGAAACAGCAAAACCAAATCCTGGAAGAACTCGTTTACCAGCGAACAGAGCAGCTTGAAAAGGTAAATGAAGGGCTTGAAAAACTGGTCAGAGAACGGACCCTGAATCTACAGGAACAGAAAGAACGCCTTCAGGTGATAACAGATAGTGTACCAGGGGTGGTTCTACAGTTTTATGTCTGTGATGATGGTGAACGGGGGATCCGGTACACGAGTTCGAAACTATATGATATCTTCGGTGTTGAGTTCATTGACGATCCTCCTGCTTTGCTGAAAAAGCTGGTTGAAAATATTCATGAGGAGTCGCGGCAATCGTTCCTTGATTCTGTGGAGGAAGCGATACTAAACAAAAGTGCATGGCAGTGGCAGGGACGGTATGTGAAACCATGTGGGACGATTATCTGGATAGATGGTTATGCACTGCCCACTGTTCGTGGAAAAGAGCTCTGCTTCGACGGGTTGTTACATGATGTTACTGAGAAAATAGAGCGAGAGACCCGGCGCCTTGAGAGTGCCTTGCAGCAGGAGCAATTCAAAAAATTCGAGAGTCTCAAAACCATGGCTGGGGCTATCGCCCACCAGTTTAACAACAGTATGATGGCTGTACTGGGAAACCTTGAACTTCTGGTGCTCTCCCTGCCAGAGGGCAGTGTTGATCATGATATGGCGGTTGATGCTTCGAAAGCTGCCAGTGGTGCATCTCAAATTGGATCCATGATGTTGAGTTATGTAGGACAGAAGCGACTGCAGGTTCAGGATATGTCTCTGGTTGATGTCGTTTTGGAAAATGTGAAAGTCTTTGAACAGAAACTTCCCTCTACAGTGGACTTCGAATGTCATCTACCTGAAAAAGATCTTTGCTGCTCTATTGACCGCTTTCAGATAAAAGAGGTGTTTGACAGTATACTTAACAATGCAGTGGAATCTTTAAAGGGAAGTTCCGGTACAATAAGAATTACATTTGGAGCTGATCATTTTACACCTAGAGATTTTCCCGTTCCATTTCAGAGCACCAGACTTCGTGAGGGTATGTATAGTTTTTGTCAGATACAGGATAATGGGCATGGGATAGAGCTGGAAGATGCGGATAAGATTTTTGAGCCCTTTTATACCACGCGGTTTGTTGGTAGAGGCCTTGGCCTTGCCTTGACTGTCGGTATTATGCGACTTCATAATGGTGCCATAACAGTTACCAGTGTACCGGGAAATGGAACTGCCGTAAAGATACTCCTGCCGGTGTCTCCAGAGTCTCAGGTTATGGTGCATCCGCAGAAGATGGCAGAATCTGGACGAAACAAACGGTTATGCGGTGATGTTCTGGTTGCTGATGATGAACCCATCCTTTTGATGGTCTGTAAAATGATGCTGGAACAACTCGGATTTACTGTACACACAGCAACAGACGGTCTGGAAGCGGTGGAAAAATTCCAGAATAACAATATTGATTACTGTGCTGTTGTTCTTGATATTCTGATGCCTGGGATGGATGGGGTCGAGGCGATGGAGAATATAAAGAAAATTGACCCTGATGTTCCGGTACTGCTGATCAGTGGTTATGCCCAGAATGAAATTCCGGTCAGTGAAGGGCTGGGTATTGCCCCAGATGGGTTTATGGAAAAGCCGGTTCAGATTTCAGAAATGCGTTACAGTCTTGAAAAAGTACTGAACCGAATTACAGAGAATGAGTGTTGACTGCATCATTTAGCGTATCCTGACGGAATGTAGTTGTCCTGATGTAACCTTTGTCGGTGGAGATAGTTATTGCTCCTGTTTCAGCAGTATTGAGAAGGGTTATTCCCAGCTCTTTACAGTACGAACGCAGTTGTGGTGATGGAAATATATGAGGTCGGAATCTTCCGGCTGAAACTACGATCTGCCGTGGACTAAGGTGTTGAAGAAATATCGCGGAATTTGAAGTCTTGGACCCATGGTGGGGGGAGAGGAGAATCGTTGATTTCAGCTCCTGTTGATCAACGCTTTGTACCAGCTCTTTTTCTACTCTTTTACTGATATCTCCAGGCAGGAGGCAGGATAAGGCTGCCGCTCTGTTGTCTGAAAATCTGATGATGAGACTCTCATCATTTGAGTCAGATTTTTTTCCAGACAAAAACACTTTCTGAGCACCTTGAAACGGGTTTTTAATATTTTTCAGTGATACGCCCTTTTCTTCTATCAATACCTGGTCACTAACAGGTTGCTTGATAGATATTTTGAGAGCCGTTGCAAGCTGAAGAATCCGGTCATACCCGTCAGTGTCACCGCTGTTGCCATTAATCCATAATGTGTTTGGCCTGAAATGCTGCAGGATGAATGGAATACCATTCGAGTGGTCAGAATCCGGATGAGTGATAATGACATGATCCAGCCGTCGTATTCCCCTGTACCAGAGGTAAGGTGCAATGACACTTTCCCCAACATTAAATTTCCTTGAAAAGCTACCACCACCGTCAATCAGTACAGTTTTACCACCCGGCAAAGCGATAAATGTGGAGCTTCCCTGTCCCACATCCAGGAAAACCAGTTCTGATTCTGTTGAAAATGTATTCAGAAAGGAACGGGGGGGAACAAAAAAGAAAAAGCACACAAGGAGAAAACTAATCAGGGACTTCCTTGAAAAAGAGCTGGCGAGGAGCCACATGAGGCTGATGTAGTAGAGGACGATGAGTAGAATTGATGGAGTTGGGAGCCAGATATTCGAAAGTTGAAATCCAGCAAGAAAATCAGTTATGGTCATGGCTACTTTGATACCGAATGCACCCAATCGTAACAGAAACTCTGCAAATACCGGGCTTAAAGGATGTACTATGATCGAAAGTAATCCTAGTGGCAGGCTCCAGAAACAGAGGAGCGGTTCGATAATTAAATTGGCAATAATACCCACAGTGGAAATACGATTGAAGCTCTGTATAAGCAGTGGTGCTGTTCCCACTGTGGCTGCCATGGAAACCAATAATGCTGCGGTTAGCCAGCGGTAGGAGGAGGTAAGGGTGTGACTTTTCCCGCCCGAAGCACAATTTCTCCGGATAACAAAGTGCTGAAGATTTGGAATGATAGAAATGAGAGCTGCCACCGCAGCAAATGAGAGTTGGAAGGAGACAGAAAAAAGAATCTTTGGGTTGATAAAAAGGATAATAAGTGCGGCAAGTGAAAGGGTGGTGAATGGTGATTTCTGTCTCTGGATACAAAAGGAGATGATGAATACAATTACCATGACAAGAGCGCGGAAAACTGGTGTCTGTGCACCAGCAAGAAGGGCATAGGCGATGAGGAACGGAATTGTGGCGATGAGTGCAATTTTTCTACATGATACTCGAAGCATGAGATAAGAGGATCGTCTGGCAAGCCAGTAGAAGATAATAAAGATCATTGAGGCAACAAGGGACAGGTGAAGGCCGGATATTGCGAGAATATGAAAAACTCCGGCAGCCTTGAATGATTCGAGTTGGGTTTTGCTGAGTCCGGATCTGTCTCCTATCAGCAGGGCCCGGTAGAGTGCCGCCTGGTAAGGTGGCAGGGTTGCATCTATCTGTGATCTGATGAGAAGGCGAATTCTTTCTGGGAGTGTGACAAGGGTATTGAAGCTGTCTTTTCGCACCTGTAGTGGGGATATGTTTGCAGTGGAGCTGATCCGGCCTGTAACTCTGATATTCTTCTGGTCGAGAAACTGTGGGTAATTGAAACTTCCAGGATTGGCAAAGCTGTAGGGTCTTGATAAACTGGTCCGGATAACAAGCGAATCACCGGGGAGATACTGGTCAGGCCAAGGACTCTTCAAACGCAGCTGAACCAGACCCCTGACAGGAAAGAAAAATTGTTTGTGTTGTAGACGTAGAAATTCGCTGTTAAGAATCAGAGTTGTCTGTTCACCGTCAAAGGCAGGCATTCGATGAAGTGTTCCTGTGATAACCACGTCTTCCTGCTGAGTTATTTTTGAGAAAAGCGTGGTTTCTTTATTTTTTTGTATCTCCTGATTTTCAGCATGAAAACAGCCAAGTCCTGAAATCAGGAGGAGCAGGAAAAGTAAGAACGTCTTTTTCTTGTTTGTTCGGCGATAGTGGAGGGTAAGACAGAAAACAAAGAGACAGAAAACGATGAGAGTCGGTATAGGAAAAGATCCAGGCAGGAGCTGCTGTAGAAGAATCCCTGCCATAAAAGCCAGAGTGACGGAGATAAGCAGATAGTGGCTGATATGTGCCAGTATTTTGGTCACAACATCTTTTTGATAAGGTCTATATGGTATCGTATTACTCCCTGCTGGCTGAGGATGAAATCTCGTGCAGCCTTTCCTTTTTGTTCAAGTAACACCCTGTTCGTCAATAAAAGGTGGAGCATATTGATGAGTTCTGTACCGTCCGCAACCTTGATTGCCCCGCCTGCTTCTATGAGTTCTTCGCTGATTTCTGAGAAATCCTCCATGTGAGGGCCAAACAGGACAGGAACCGAGAATATGGCTGGCTCAATGGGGTTATGACCTCCTTTTGCAACAAAGCTTCCACCAACAAAGGCAATATTGGCATGGCTGTAGACCTTATTTAACTCACCAATGGTATCAAGGATCAGGATGTCCCTGCCACCGGCATTTATCTGGCTGCGACAGTTTGCCTGTAATCCAAGTGCTGTTGCCAGGTTCTGTATGTCTCTGCCACGGTTGATATCGCGAGGGGCAATGATCAGGTAAGAATTTGGGAAATCCTGTTTTAACTCCTTGAAGCTGTGCAGAATAATTTCTTCTTCTCCATCGTGGGTGGATCCTGCAATAAAGAGTTGTTTGTATTCAGGGAGGCCAAAGGAGATGGGCTGATTTCTTGTTGCTGAGGAGTAGAGTGCCGTGTCGTATTTTAAATTACCAAGTGTTTCTATCTGATTGTGGTCAATACCAAGTTTAATGAGATTGTCTTTGTCTCTTTCAGTTTGCATCGATAGGGTGTGGAAACTGGCGAATAACGGTTTGAAGAAAAAAGAATAGCGTTGATAGGATTTGAATGACTTCCCGGATATTCTGCCGTTTACAAGGAGAGTTGGGATTTTTTTCTTTTTTAATGATGCGAGGAGTGCCGGCCAGAAGTCTGTTTCAACAAGGATAAACAGATCCGGCTGCACGGCGTAAATGAAATATTTAACAATGGGCAGGAAGTCAAAGGGAAAAGGGACGAAGCGGTCAACTTTTCCGGTAAGGAGTTTTGCTGCTACTCCTTCACCTGAGCGGGTAGTTGTGGAAAAAACCAGCTCCAGATTAGGTATTTCTTTTCTGAGAGCAGACAGTAGAGGAAGTGATGAGGTTACTTCTCCAACTGACAGCGCATGAATCCAGATGGTGGTTTTGTCTTTGTTGTTTTTCCCACGTCTCAAGCCGATTCCAATGCGTCTGAGGCTTCTGAGTCTATACCTCGGGATACTGAGAGAAATGAGCGCAAGTGGAATGAAAAGAAATGGCAGCAGTATAAGCTGAAGTAAGGTATAGAGAATGATCATGGTTGCTGCATTTTTTTTAATTGCGATGTGCTCTAGTTCTAGTATGCTAAAATAAAAAAAGCCTCGTGCCCGCAGTAAGTCCTCTTGGGGTGCGTCCGAAGTTTTTCTGACTCTACGCCGACTACTTTATCGTCTATCACTTGATCTTTTCACGTATCCATCAAGATATCATTTGTCAGGAGAAGGAATATTGCCACCCAATACAGATTTCGTAAACAGAAAAATAGTTTTTTGCAGGATTATCCATTCAAGGTTATCTGTATGGCTTGACTGAGCTGAGTCATTGAGTAGGGCTTTTTGATAAAACTTTCTGCTCCAAGGCTGAGAGTTGCTTTAACGACTTTATTTTCGGAAAAACCGCTGGCAATAATTGCTTTTTGTCCAGGGTGTAGAGAGAGGATTTTTTTGTAGGTTTGGTAGCCATTTATACCGGGTTCCATCAGCATATCGATGATGAGGAGATCAACCCGGGTTTCGCGAACAAATGCTATGGCTTCTTCTCCACTGGCCACTGCATCCACCTGATAGCCGAGGGTTTCCAGCATTCGACAGGCAATGTCTCGTAGAAGTGGTTCATCGTCAACAATCAGAATATGTTCACCTTGTCCTGCCGATTTGTCATTGGGTTCTCTGGTATAAGCAGGGAGAGACTTGTCGGGGAGTACCGGAAAGTATAGCTGAAAGATCGTTCCCTGGTCACTGCTGTCTACAGTGATTTTTCCGTTGTGATCCTGAACCGTGTTCCAGACCACTGTAAGGCCAAGCCCGGTACCACTTTTGGCCATAACTTTTTTTGAATAAAACGGTTCGAAAATGTGTTCGATATTCTCCCTGGCAATGCCGGGCCCATCATCTCGAATGCCGAGTATAATATACTCACCAGCTCTCAGAGACTCTTCATCCTCATCACTCATATGTTGCAGGTGATTACGGGTAGAAATATGAACTGTTCCTTCTGTTGAGATAGACTCAACGCTGTTGGTGACAAGATTCATCAAACACTTTTTTACATGCACCTGAGAGCAGGAAATAATATTCTGGGGTGCATCAAACTGATATTCAATGTTGATATTCGGATAGAGTGATTTCAGTTTGCTGCACTCCAGGGATTGGAGATAGTCAAGTATCAGGGATTCAAGAGAGCAGTTTTCCCGAATGCTTGCAGCCCCCCTGGCCACAGTGAGAAGATCATCCACCACTGCGGCTGCCTGAATACCTGAATCTCGAATTGCGCTTATTTGACGGTGAAGATCACTCTCTTCAGGGATTTTCTGTAAGATTAATTCGGGGTACCCAATGATACCTGAAAGTATATTGTTCAGGTCATGGGCAACCCCTCCTGCCATCAGGCCGATGGACTCCATCCTTTTGGCACGATTAAGCTGTTTTTCAAGGTGTTCTTTCTCGGTAATATTTTTTTTGCGCTCTGTTATATTTCGTACAATGGATGTGACTTCATTTTTGCCGCTTTTTACCATTCTTGCTTCATAATCAAAAAACGTATCTTCAGAGAACATTAGCTGGTATTCAAAAGTTATCATAGCTCCGGTGTTTAACGTTTCGTGTAAGCTTTTTTTGATGAGATCAGCAAGGGGTTTTGGGAGAAGATCATGGCTTGTTTTCCCAATGATTTTTTCGCGCTCCTGAACGTAAAGGTCGTTCGGGTCAGCTTTAATATCCAGGTATTGGCCTTTGTCGTTCATCAAGAAAACCATGTCAGGAATGGCTTCAAGCAATGCAGTTGCCCTGGTTTCACTTTTTTTCAACTCCTTCTCAGCTGTTTTCCTGTCAGTTATATCAATCATAGTACCCACGGAGGCAGGCTTGCCATTATGCATACTTGCAGAGCCAAGGGCCATGGCGTCGAACATCTCTCCATTTTTTCTGATACACTTTATGTCATAGGTGTTTTGCAGGTCTCCAATGGCTTGCAGGATCAGGTTTTCTTTGACTCTCTTATAGTCTTTGGGAGCAACAAGATCCAGAGGGGACATCTTACCCTCCATCTCGCCAGGAGTGTAGCCAAACATGGCAGCCATGGCAGGGTTTACATACTGAAAAGTGAGGTCTTGAATAATATAGACACCAATGAGGGCCGAATCCATGGTGTTACGATATTTTGATTCGCTTTGAAGTAGGGCCTCTTTTTCATCTTTTAATCTTAATTGAGCCAGTTTCTTATCCAAAAACATTAGGTTGATGTTTTTGGCCATCTGGTCGAATTCGTGAAACTCAATCTGATTTCTGTCTATGGGTTTATCTGAGGAAATTAATTTGTTGAAAAATGTGATTAATATATCTATGTCTTGGTTCAGTTGTTTGTTTGATTTTCGAAACAAGGGCAGGAGGAAGGCGAAGATGATGAGTGTGAGGAGTGAGGAGTAGAGGATTCTTGTTTTGATCTGTTTGGCAAGTGATGTCTGCATTGTGGCAATCTCAGACTCAATATTGTCGAGATATACTCCGGCACCGATTATCCATTGAAAATCAGGGATTCCGTAAATAAACGATATCTTAGGGGATTGTGTTTGGGAGTTGTTTAACTTCTCGAAAGAGTATTGAATAAATTCACCGTTTGCTGTGGAGGCTGCTGCACTTTCTTTTGCAAAAAGCAGTTTTAGTTTTTCCGGGGACTGTCCCTTTATTTCCCAGAGTTTCCTGGAATTTGCGAACCGCTTTCCATTTCCGACCAGTACATCGCCGCTAAGGGTGTTTATAAAGATGTATCCCTCTTTACCAAAGCGTATATTGCTTATACCGGTTAAGAGTCGATCCTTGAGACTTTCCTTAATATCATCGACATAGAGACCTGCGCTGACCAGACAGTCAAAGTTTTCCAGTCTTCTGACAAAAGCTATTTTTTTGAAATTTTGTTCTTTCTCACCGGGCTTTGTCCAGTGGTATTGATAATATTCACCTTCAGGATTGCTTTTGGCAATCTCTATCATGTCTTTTACGATATCCTGACCGTTGATATCCTGTATTTTAAGAACGTTTTTGCCTTCAAGCTCAGGTCTGTCAGGAACCAGATTTCGTGTCCCATCAAAACTTGTGATAAGAAAATATCCGTTTCCATCATTGAAACGGATGGGACGAAGGGCGTCTATAATTATCCCATGAATGGCTTTATGATCCCAGGTTGTTTTATTCTGTTCATAGATATTTCGGGCAATTTCCACAGCCTCATTTACTCTGGATTGAATAAGATTCTTTGTTTCTTCCTTGCTCTCTTCTCTTTCGCGGGAGATCAAGTTGACAACCCGCATAACCTCTTGTTTTATAAGCTGCTTCTGTGTTGAAATGTAGCCGGTGCGCATATTTTGAGAATGAATCTTGAATACCTGGAGTGAACCGAAAATATCTATTGTGGTAATACTTATGGAGATTCCAAGGATAAAAATAATCCCCCAGAACTGAAAACGTTTTGTGAAATATGGTTTTTTGCCTTTATTGTACATTGTTGTATTGTTTGAGACCCAGGTAAGTATGTCGACACTGGTGTTTTTGTTAGACACTCATTTATTGTATAGAATTTGTAGTATGAAAGTCAAAAAAGAATGTGAAAATTACAGCGACCCTTACTGGATAGCTACTCTTTTGCTTGATTAATGGTTGTTCGAGATGGTGTCTTCAGAAGTGGTATTTAAATTATGTTTTTTCTCTTCCACTAGCTACCACAAAATATATTGTTTAGGTATTGTGAAATGGCCGGTAGTATAAGGTTATCTTTGAAAAAACAGGATGTTGGATGGCTCGTTCCATGTGGTATAATAAAAAAATGGACTACTTTATGAAACCTATGCTTCTGGTGGTTTTTCTGATTCTGCACCCCTTTGTAATACGTGCAGAGAGTGTAGATGAGGTGATTAGGAAGGTTGTTGAGAATCTCAATGGTAACACTGCTGTTATGGATATTCGTATGGTGGTGAAAACTTCACGAGCCGAGAGGCGCATGGAGATGAAGAGTTATTCCATAGGAAATGAAAAATCATTTATCAAAATAACCTACCCAAAAAAAGACAAGGGGATAACCTTTTTGAAGGTGAACAAGGGGATGTGGCAGTATGTGCCCCGTATTGAAAAAATTATTAAAATTCCAGCATCCATGATGCTGCAGAGCTGGATGGGCAGTGATTTCAGTAATGATGATCTGGTGAAAGAGAGTTCCCTGTATGACGACTATGAGCATAAGATGATACAGGAAACGGATGAGTTGTATCAGGTGGAGTTACTACCAAAAGAAGATTCTGCCGTGGTCTGGGGGAAAATAGTGATGCTTGTATCAAAGAAATATCTTCTTCCTACCATGGTCTCCTATTTTGATGAAGCAAGTGTGCTGGTACGTCAACTCAGTTATGGCAATGTGAGGTCATTTTCCGGAAAGAATTACCCTTCACTGTGGATTATGAAACCGACAACATCCGATAAAAAAGGACATGAAACCAGGATCACTGTTTTAGATGCAGTCTTTGATGGCCGGATCAGTGATGAGTATTTCACTAAAAGGGCATTAAAACGGTTTTCCAGATAAAGGATACTTTCTCAGTATATGTTTCTCAACTTTGCTTTCAGATATGTTCTCGCATATAAAAGGCGTTCAGCTATAACAGTGTTACTGGGTGCTGTGAGTACCGCTCTGCTTATTTTCACATCTGCCTGGATGGATGGTTCGCACGGACAGTTGATTAAGAACAGTGTTGAAATTTATTCAGGTTATATTCAAGTGACCGCTTCCGGATTTCGTGAGAACCCGGGATTTGACAAGCTGGTATTTGATTATGGCAGCCTTCAGGATCAGATCAAAACGGTGCCGGGAGTTGATGTTGTAAGTCCCCGTTTAGAAACTTTTGTCCTGTTTTCAGCGGGGGAAAAGGCCGTTGGAGGAATGCTCATCGGGATTGATCCGGATAAGGAAAAAAGAATTTCAAGGCTTTTTTCTTCACTTAAAGGTGGAGCATATCTCGTAGGGACTGATACCATCCAACTGTATATTGGGAGTGAGCTCGCCCGGCGTCTGAAGCTTGATTTAGGTGATGAACTTGCCTTTGTCGGGAGTGGTACTGATTATTCATTTGCAGCGGATAAGCTTGTTGTTAAAGGGATTTTCCAGACGGGTCTGTTTGAGTTTGACGCCAGTGCGGCCTTTCTGGCAAAACCCTATTTTGACAGTATCATGGCTTCAGAAAATATAGCAAGTCAAGTTATTGTTCTTCCAAAAGAGCCAGTTCGTGCCGCGCAACTTGCCAGTGTAATCAGAAAAACAGTTGGAGGGGCATTTGAGGTTGCAAGCTGGCAGCAGACCATGTCTGCCTTGCTAAAGTCCATGAAACTTGATTCTGTTTTTGGTTATATAACTCTTGGGCTCATTTTTATTGTAATTTTCTTTGTGGTGATGATTTATACTCTGCTGGCCGTGTTTTCCAGGGTCAAAGAAATCGGGATCATGCGCGCCATTGGAACAACTCCTAGGGAAGTTCTGTTGCTCTTACTGTTGGAATCGTCTTTTCTCAGCTTCCTTAGTGTTGTACTGGGTGGTATAGCAGGGGCACTGTCGGCCTATTATTTTAGCATTTATCCGGTCAGCTTTACGGGAATGGAAGAGCAGTTCAAGCAATATGGTCTTGCCGTTGCAACTATTCCAACATCCTTTAAACCTCTGATTATCCTACGTGATATGGCTATCATGTTCTTTTTGCTGGTTCTTGCTACCCTGTATCCAATTATTAAGGTGAACTGCCTTAAGCCCATTGAGGCTATCCATCATGTTTAGGTTTGCCATGAAGATGGCATGGGCCTCCCTTGCAAGAAGAGCTACAAGATCACTTATGGTTGTGTTGATGATCAGTGTCAGTCTCTGGAGTCTTCTTCTGATGCAGGGCGTTTATGATGGTATGACTGAACAGATGATAAACAATGCTATTAGAAGTGACTCCGGGGATGTGTCTCTTTTCCGGCGCGGTTACCGTCTTGACCCATCCCTTGAAAATGTAATTCCCGATACCTTTCCAGATGGTCGAAAAGTTGAAGATGTACTTGGTATGGATGGAAGGGTTGGCTCCTTTGTTAAACGTCTTCAGCAAAATGGTGTGGTGGCCACTGCCCGCTATTCGAGGAACATAATGATTTATGGTGTTGCGCTTGCAGCAGAGAAAAAACATGGTCAACTGCAACGCTATCTCCTCACAGGTCACTATGGTTTCGGAGCCAAACGTAAAGGGGCTATAGTTGGTTATCGGCTTGCTGAAAGATTGCATGTGACTGTTGGTAGTAAGCTCATCCTATCCTGTCAAAACAGTAGTTCAGATGTGGTATCTATATCTGTCAGGGTGAACGGGATTTTGAAAACAAATAATATGAGTTTTGACGAGGGGAGTGTCTTTATTGATCTAGATCTGGCAGAGGATTTCTTTGGGGTGCATCAGGGTGTCTCGCAGATTTCTGTTATGATGAATGAAGGAAAAGACATTGGGGAACTTCAGCTGGCTTTACAACAGAGCTTCCCTGGCCTTGATGTCATGCGCTGGGATGAGATGTACCCGGCTCTCATGCAGTCCCGTGTTATAATGAATGGGTTTAAGTCGGTTGTTTCCCTGATAATCTTTGGAGTCTCCGGGTTGGGGATATTGGGAGTGATGATGGTCTCGATCATCGAGCGTAGGCGTGAAATAGGGATCATGCTGGCACTGGGGACGGAATTTTCCCAGATCCGGATCATGGTCCTTATTGAATCACTTATAATGGGATTCAGTGGCTTTGTGGCCGGGTCGCTGCTTGGCTGGGTAAGCCTGTTATACTTCAGAAGCTATGGCCTCGATCTTTCCATGTTTAGTGAGGCTTTTGAAGAGTTTGGGATGGATGCTGTCACCTATGCTCTCATTCAGCCAGGTTATTTTCTGAGCGCTTTTACGGCAATTTTATCTGCAGCTGTTATCAGTGTTTATTTTCCCTTACGAATTGTATCGAAAGTCATTCCGGCTCGGATAATCAACGAAATATAAAACACTATGACAGCATTTCTTACTGTGAGACATATTGCAAAATCGTTTCATCTAGACAAGGATGTGACGGTTTCTGCACTCAGGGATATTAATCTTGATATAGATAGAGGAGAATTTGTTGTGATCTCCGGCCCGTCAGGAAGTGGAAAGACAACTCTTCTAAATATCATTGGTGGTCTTGATGTCCCTGACAGTGGAGAGGTCATTCTTGACGGACTGAAACTGACAGGACTTTCGGAACGTAGCTTGTCCCGTGTGAGACGTGATCACATAGGATTTGTTTTTCAGGCCTATAATCTGCTTCCAGTACTGACTGCCCGTGAAAATATTGAGTATGTCATGAGGCTACAGGGGGTTAAGGGAGAAAGGTGCAGAATACGCAGTGCAGAGATTTCTGAAAAGTTAGGGATAGTATCTTTACTGGATAAGCTTCCCAATCAGTTGAGTGGTGGACAGCAGCAGCGGGTTGCTGTGGCTAGGTCGGTTGCGGCGACTCCTCGTCTTGTTCTTGCCGATGAACCAACCGCAAATCTTGACTCAAAGTCTGCGATAGCCCTCATTGATATGATGGAAAAACTGAACCAGGAAGAAGGGGTTACGGTTATTTTTTCATCCCATGATCCCATGGTTATTGGAAAGGCCAGGCGCTCTGTGGTGCTCAAGGATGGAAAGCTTGTTGCAAATAATGCCATATAGGAAAACAATCTGCCAGCTCCTGACTGCTGTCTGCTTCGGTTTTGTTCCAGGACTGAAAGTGGAGAACAGTCAGATTCCGGGGTACGACGCTAGGTTCCATGCCTTTGACTACAACCGTCTGCGTGCACAATTGAACATTGACCATGATCTCCATCCCAATTTTACTGCCACAGTGATTGTTGACAATGAAAGCTATCTCAAATCTGTTTCCGGGAGTTTGGAAAACAGGATCAGTCTGTATCGTGGCTATGTGGAATACCTAGGAGAGAATCATTCTTGGATAATAGGAAAACAGCGTATTCCCCTGGGGGTTGGTCAGTTCTGGAACCCCATTGATGTCTTTAATCCCATAAATATTGAAGCTGTGGAACCGGATGAGCGTCCTGGAACTGAGACCATTCGCTATGAATATGGTATTACATCGCTTTCCAATCTTGATGTGAATGTAGCAGAGGGAAAGGGAGCCATTCGCGTGAAGGGCTATCTGGATTTTGCAGATATAGCACTGCTTGGGCTCTGGGATGACGATTATGGCTTTGATATCATTGGTTGGGAACTTGAGGGGGAACTGGGCACGACAGGTATAGAACTGCGCAGTGAAGGAGGGAGTTTTCGTGAGCATCAGTCAGGGGAGCGTCATATCGAATGTATTATTGGCGCTGAATATGGTTTTGCAAATTCCCTTACACTCAGCGGAGAGTATTACTTCATAGATGTTTCCGGAAGTGATATGCTGGGGTTTTCAGCACGTTTTAGACCAGTTATGCTCCTCAGTTGCTCCTTTACCAGTGTGTTTACCACGGATGATGGCTCAGGATTTGTTTCGCCTGTTATCGAGTACAGTCTCAGTGATGAGATGACTCTCAGCGGTGGCTTGTTCTGGTATTTTGGTTCTGACACATCTCTGTTAGGAACCGGTTATGATCGTGTGTATCTACGTTGGTTTATAAATTTTTGAGTGAGTTGGCAGCTATGAATATAATCTTATTTGAGAAAGGTGAGCTTACCGGTGGCAGCTTGATCTTGCGTGATCATCGTGCCAGACACATTGTGAAGGTACTAAAAAGCAGTAGTGGTGATGTCCTGCGTGTTGGTGAGATAGATGGAGACACGGGAAGGGGAGTGGTTGTTTCGATAAAGAAAAAGTATCCTTTTATTGTGGAACTTTCAGTTACGTTAACCCCAAACAGTAACCCTCCTGTCACCATCGACCTTCTGCTTGCACTGCCACGCCCTATAATGCTTAAACGTATCCTGAGTCAGGTGACTACATTGGGAGTAGGTCAAATTTATCTGATAAATGCCAAGCGGGTGGAAAAAAGCTTCTGGGATGCTGGTGTTGTCGATGAGGCTGGATATCGTCCTCATCTGATTCAAGGTTTGGAACAGGCCGTAGATACCCGTCTTCCTGAAATTTCTATATATCGCAGGTTTAAGCCATTTGTTGAAGATGTGCTGCCGGGTCTTCTTCACCAGTACAGTTCTTTTGTGGTGGCTCATCCCGACTCTACAAACACCTTGAGCCGATGTCTTACTGGGAGGGGCCGAGTGCTCTATGGTATAGGGCCGGAAGGCGGTTGGGTCCACTTTGAGGTTAAAAAATTCAGGGAGGCTGGGATGAACTGTTTCTCAACAGGTCCTAGGATTCTCAAGGTTGACACCGCAGTTGTGGCCATCCACGGCAGAATCAGACAGTTACTTGAGGGGTGTTGAGGTGAGCAAATGGCTTATCGCCCTTTGTAAATCCTGGAGCTGAAAGGGTTTCGAGACTGCTTCCTGGAAGCCATAGTCTTTGAATCGTGCCATCACAGGATCATTTGAGTATCCACTGGACACCATGACTTTTGCAGCAGGATTTATGGCTAGAATTTCTTTTATTGCATCTTTCCCACCCATTCCTCCAGGGATGGTTAAGTCCATTATTATCACATCTATGGTCTGATTTTCCACCACGGACTTTTTATATATTTTGATTGCTTCTTCACCGTTTTTTGCCTCGACGACATCGTACCCGAGTTGCAGAAGTATTGCCCCGGTCACCTGAAGGATCATGGGGTCATCATCCATGATCATGATGCGTGCACTGTTGGGCACCCTTTTATCCGGTATCTCAGTCCGGGGATTTTCCGGGACCATTGTTGCAGTGGTAGCCGGTAGGAAAATCGTAAAGGTAGTTCCGGTTCCAGGTTTCGATTCTGCAAAAAGAAAGCCGCCATGTTTGGTGATAATTGAATGACTGACTGCAAGTCCAAGACCGCTACCCGTTTGTTTGGTTGTGAAATAGGGATCAAAAATTTTATCTATAATATGTACCGGAATACCAATTCCGCAATCTTCTATTACAACCTTTATGTATCTTCCCGTGTTGGCCGCTGGAGAGATTGCCTGTGGATCCATGCTGTTTTTGCAGTTAATAACGATTTTACCTCCATTTGGCATGGCATGGAGGGCATTTATGATTAAATTCTGGATAACCTGACTGATCTGGTTTTTGTCAATTTCCACAAGCCAGAGGTCATCATGGAAGTGATACTGACAGGAAACATTACTGCCGCGTAATACAAAATCAGTGCAGTCACGAATAATTTCAGCCACTGAACAGACCTCTTTGACAGGGTTACCGCCACGTGCAAATGTAAGGAGTTGCTGGGTCAATCCTCTGGCACGGATGGAGGCATTTTCCGCCTCTGTGAGTAGGGTTTTCGTTTCCTTTTTGAGATTTTCGTCAAGACGTGCCAGGTTTATATTTCCCAGAATGGAGGCTAGAATGTTGTTGAAGTCATGGGCGATACCACCGGCGAGAACGCCAATGGACTCAAGTCTTTCAATTTTGATAAGCTCCTGCTCCATCATTTTCCGCTCTGAAATATCACGGGCCACGGCAAGGATTGCCGGGGTTCCGTTGAACTCAAAAAATGTACAACTGAGCTCCACCGGAACTGTCTTACCCTCTTTATCTTTCTGGGCACTTTCAAAGATCTGTTTGCCTGTGCTGGTAATCTCTTTTATATGTGTGGCTAATTCAGGCAGAAATTCGGCGCTGATAAGGTCCTGGACTTGAAGGTTCAGGATTTCGGCCCGGCAGTACCCAAGCCAGTCAATCGCCACCTGATTGGCTTCAAGGAGGGTTCCTTTAAGCTCGAAAACAATAATTGCATCATTTGCATTATCAAAAAAGGTTCGGAACTTTTTTTCAGAATTTTTAATTTCTTCCATGTGCAACGCATTGTCAATGGCGACTGCTGCTTGATTAGCAAAACTCTGGTACATAGATATCTCAGAATCAGAGAACAAGCGTCTGGCATGGGTGTGACCGATGATGACACCAAAGACCATATCGCCAACCGTCAAAGGAGCACACAACACAGAGGTAATTTCTTTCTCAAAAACAATGTCTGGAATCGTAAACCTTGTCTCAGTGTTGATGTCAACAACAAACATAGGTTTGTTATGTTTCAGAACATAACTGGCAAGTCCCAGTTCTTTTGTTAAAAAGAAGCTTCCTTTGATTTCTTCAGGAAATCCTATGGTATCACGGATGATAAGTTTTTCTCCATCGGCGCTGAGTAGTATGAGTGTCGAGAAGTCAAAATGGAGCAGTTCTTTTCCAAGTGAGGTGCATTCCCTAAATAAATCTGTTGTTGTCAAGGTTTGGGTGAAATAGTTTGAAAATTCAAGAAGCTTACGAAGCGCATTGGTTCTTTCTGCAACTGTCGCTTCGAGAAAGTCCTGGGCTTGCTCTAAATCCTCGTTTACCCGGTGTAACCGCTTAATATCCGCAGTTCTCTGGGTTGTCAAGGTGGTGAAGACATGGGCGAGAGTACCCAGTTCGTCGCGACTGTTGTCGTCGAAGGTGACGTCCAGGTTTCCTTTTCGTAACAACTCTGCTGTCTGTGTCAGGCGCAGGATCCTTGTGGTAATACTTTTATGCAGCAACCAGATGATAATCAAGGCGAGGCCAACACCAGTAAGGAGAATGGAAAAATTTATTCTGAGAGTGGAATCACGGGTATCATTAATGTTGTCCCGGGCGTGATTTACTTCGTGTTCTGCAAGTGTTAGAAGAGTTTTTGCGGTGACGTTCAGGTTACTCTCCTGGAAAGTGAGATCTTTGAAAACCGATTTTATCTGTTCATTGATTGATACTATCCTGATACAGGTTGAGGTGATTTTTGCCAGGGTGGATTCAATTTCCTGTTGGGTTTTTTCACTGATATCAGGGTCAGTAACGGCTCTTTCAAAAAACTCTTTAACCATGTTGGCCACTGTCTGCATGTCGGATCTTTTTCTGGTGATATAATACTGGTGCACAGTCGACTCGATTTCATTCTGTAACTGTTGGAGTTTTGATGCTCCGGAAGACAGTATTCTCAGCGTGTTAAGCATGCTTTCCAGTTGATCTTCAAGGCCTTTTTCAGGGGCGGCAAGTTCGGTTATAAGTTCGAAAGAAAGAATGGATGTGTCTGCAAAGCGTTTTGCGGTAGAAAGGTAGAGGCTCAGGTTTATATTATGCTCAGAGAGGACAGGTCCTGTTAAAGATGTATTTAAAAGTTTTTGGAGTTTTGTACTTAGTGAAATGGCCTTTGCTGCTTCTCGTATTGATGCCTGGGCATACTCTTCATGGGCTCTTTGTACCCCAATCTGAGAATAACTGAGAAAGAAGCTGCTGTGGAGGCGTCTGGCTCTTTGGAGGTTCCTGTCCATTGCGAGAATATGCTTCTGAATCTCAAAATTTTTCTCAATGATATGTTCTGCCTTGTGGACATAGTGCAAAGAAAAATATCCGCTTGCAGCAACAGTGAAAACAAGAAACAGCAATAGGCCAAATCCAATACTGAACTTTGCTGAAATTCTAAGGTTATTACAGTAAGAAAAAGGAGTGCAGGTCTTTTTCATCTATCAATACCGGACGGGGTAAATCTGCTTATTCATCGGCAGGGTCTCCTAAGTGTGAAAATTTAATATTATTTTGTAGTCCTTCAACCCCCAGTGCAGGTGTTGTCAATTGCAGAATGTTAAAACGTGGAGTTGCGCAATCACCAAATTCGTTACAGCTGAGAAGGCCACTGACGCCCTGATGATTCCGGGTGTTGTAGAGAGTCTCTCGCAGGGTTTGTCTGTCTATGGATATTGAATTATCCGGGTGGAGTACTGCACTCTTGCGAATCGCATGAAACAACAGCATTGCAGCATCATATGCTGTTGTGTAGTAGCTGTTTACAGGTGCTGAGTGGTATTTGGCATTATACTTTTTTGCTAGGGCTTCAACGGAAGGTGTCATAACAGGCTTAGCTGGTCCGACAAAATACATTCCTTTGGCTGCGTCCTGCACTTTGTCGATAAATGAGTTGGCGATGAGGGCACCATCGCTCATAAGGACAACCTCTTTGAAGTCAGGACGTTTTCTTGCCTGAAGGAGAATATGGTTACCTTCAGGTTGAAAGAGGGGAAAAAACAGTAGTTCGGCCTGGGCAAGGATTACAGCATTAAGGACAGGTCCCATATCCTCTTCACCTTTGCTGATGGAAGTATCCAATACAATCTCACCTCCAAGATTTTCGAATGCTTTGCGAAATCCTTCCGTGAGCCCTTTTGTGTATATGTCACTGTCATTAATAATTGCGGCTTTCGTTATATTCAAGTGGCTGAATGCATAGGTTGCTGCTGTTTTACCTGCATTCTCTTCATTGGCAGTTGTCCGGAAGTATCCTGTGTGGGAGTCGGGAGCTTTCTGGCCGGCAATGGTGGTGAGAAAAGGGGCGCTGTTGTTACCTGATATCATAACCAGACCAGCTTCAGACATGGCATGTGAAGCGCTGGCTGCAGCAGCGGAACAGGTTGTGCCAAGAATGGCCACGGTTTCGGGATCAGCAATTATTTTTAAGACAGCGTTGGCACCTCCTTCTTTTGTGCAGCCGGTGTCTTCTGTCTGCAGCTGAATGTCATGCCCTAAAATAGTGTTGTCAATGGTGTCGAGAGCAAGCTCAATACCACGGATCTGGCCAAGGCCGATGTCAGCTACATCTCCGGATAATGCCTGTAGAATTCCAATTTTGATAGGTGCATTCGGTGCAATTTCAACACAACCTATGGCACTATCACAACCTGCATATTTCTCGCTCTTGTTTTCACAACTACTGAGAAAAAAGGGTAGTGTGGCTGCAGCAAATAAGAGGGTGATATAAGAAAGAAAGGTTGTTTCCATAGTGTTGTCTCAATAATTTGAAGGTAATCTGAGCCGTGACGGCTTCACGATTGTTTTTGTCGGTAACAGGTTGGTGGAGTCGTGAAAACTCTTTGCCTACCACATTGTACTCCCTTTGGAAAGTGCCTTGGATGGACATTTTTTAAATTACGACGTACCTGGTGTGCCGAAAAAAAAGAGCCTCGACAGCCTTTAAGGAAAGGCAGTTGGTTGTTACTGGAACGAAAAAACAAATTTGAGCCTCGAATATAATCACGACCAGGTAATTCGCTATTCTGAACAGGCAGGAGTACTGTCAGGATATTTCCAACTGCATGCATGACCTGATATTGCTTTATTATATGTTTTCCGATCGGAAAAACGCAAGGAATGTTATTGAAAAAAGGAGGCTGGAGTGTTGCGGGGGATATTGTTGTCATTACTTGATCTTCTTTTTGCTGAAGCCACCTTTCTTGGTTTTTTTTCGAAGATTCAGTCCTTCTATTAATATCTTAAAGTCAATATTGTTTTTATGTAGTGCGACGAAACAGGTGACGACTGCAGCTATGGCATTGGGGACCTGCCCTTTTTTTTTGTATGATTGAATATTCTTATCACTCACTTTTATGAGATCACAGAATTTTGGCAAAGTCATTTCAATATCAAGGAGATGTTTTTTGAATTCAATAAAGGTCATGGTCGTTATTCCTCAACGGGTTTCCGGGAGATATTATGTTGTGAAGTAGCAATGACTGGTAAAATTAATGGCAGTAATCCTGCAAAGTTTCTTGACAATATAGAGATCATTGTATAGCTATATAGCATATAATATGTCTTTTGGTAAGAAAAGGATTGCTGGAAGCATATATTCACATTCAACTGAGTCCAGGAGGACGATATGTCAAAAAAGAAAGACAAGAAAAAAGAGAAAGAAAAAAAGAAAGATAAGAAAAAAGTTTGCACGAAGAAAGAATGTAAGGCCAAAGATGTGAAGAAGAATAAGAAGTCCAAGAAGAAAGATAAGAAAAAGTCCAAAAAGAAGAAATAACTCCTGCTCATAGCACTGATCAGCACTGCCTGGTCAGTGCTGCATAAGAACTCACCCCACATCAAATCTCCGAGTTTTGTCTCCCCCCTGTTTGCTTCTCTAACAGATATTCCGTTTTGTCTCTCTTTTGCTTAAGGTTCTAGTGAAATCAATACTTACAAGATTGGAACTAAAAACTAACCCTTTGCTAACAAAGCAGTGCTAAATACACGCTGGATCGTTTTTATAGCAAAATAATAGCAGTATGGCGTAATGATTCAGGGTGTTCTGGCGAATTGGTCGGTTACGTTAGCTACTGTGTAGACTACTCGGGGAGAGTGGAGTTGCAATGAATAAAATACTTATAATTGATCAGACTGAGGAGTGTACGAAGACTATTGCTGATTCCCTTGTGGAGAACGGCTATGCGGTGATGACTGCAAATAATGTTTTTCGGGCAGCGGCAATTCTTCACAAAAAGAAATTTGATTTGATACTCTGTTCCCAGACTCTTTTCTTCGAGTCGCAGTCTCCTTTGAAAGAGATTATTCTCGAAGATACCAGACACAGTAAAGTGATACTGCTGCAGGAACGCTGGGAGGAAACTGTAACATCATTTGATAATCCCCGCATCATCGGACAAATTTTAAAACCTGTGGACCAGGAGAAACTCCTTGAGGTGATTTCTACTCAGATTCAAACAAGTGGGTTTACTGGAATGGTAAGTGATATCGATATCACGGATTATCTTCAACTTCTTGCTATGAATAAGGCAACTAAGGCATTTGTGGTGGAAGGAAAAAGTGGTAATGGAGTTATGGTTCTCCATAAGGGAGATCTTATTTATGTAAAGTATAACGAATTCCGAGGTGACCTTGCATTTCATGCTTTGATGGCCCTGGAACATGGGAAAATTATTGATAAGAAACTCAAGCGAATCCCCGCCAGGAATGTTACTGCTCCTCTGTCACGACTTCTGCTCGAAACAGGTAAAAACCGTGATGAGAGCAAGACAGAAGAGAGTGCTTCAATGGATGATTTCCTGATAGGTGAGAGCAACCCGTCTTTAAGGCAGGAGGCGCTACATCCAGAGATAATAGCTGAACCCCAAGCTGGAAGTAGCCGTGGGGCTTTGCTTCTGGGTGTTTCTCTACTTCTTCTCTTTGTGACCTTGGGTGGATTAGTATGGAATCTGTTACCATCAGACGACAGTATTGAGAACCAGCTTGCTGCTACTGTAAATGGGAATGGGGTAGTGGCACCAGTATCTTCGAATATCTTTGCTGGAAATCCTGAGCTGGTTTCCACTTCAGAATTACCCTCCCTTGCAGGTGGGGTGGCTGAAGAACAAGAAATGCCTGAAAATGTTGTTCCTGAACAGGAGGAAAAGTCACCTGTTATTGCAGGTGGTGAAAAAGCAGAGACTGATATTCCTCTACCGGCAGAGGTTCAACCGGATATAATTTTACGTCTCCATGGTTCCAATACCATAGGTGCTTCCCTCGCAGTCAATCTTGCCTCAGACTACCTTGCTCATCGACTTGGCTTTACTGATATCAAGGTGAGAGCGGGCAATAACAGTGTAGAAAAAATTATAACGGCCCATACTGCGACTGGCCTGGTTGGCATCGAAATTTATGCCCATGGTTCTTCGACCGGATTTAAAGATCTTGATTCGGGAACGTGTGACGTCGCCATGGCTTCTAGGAAAATAAAAGAAAAGGAAGTTGTTTCGCTGGCGAAATTTGGTGACATGACGGCTTCTGCAGCTGAACACATCCTGGCCCTTGATGGTATCGCTGTTATTGTGAATAAGGGGAACCCAGTTAAAACTCTCACCATCGAACAGATTGCTGCAATATTTTCCGGGAAAATAAGGGACTGGAAAGATCTGACAGATGGAAAATATGAAGGTACAATACATGTTTACGCCCGTGATGAAAAATCTGGAACTTTTGATACCTTTAAAGGGATAGTTTTAAAGAAACTGCCCATTGCTGAATCGGCAAAGCGCTATGAATCAAATGCCGAATTGTCAGATGATGTGGCAAGAGACAGACTTGGTATTGGTTTTACCGGCCTGCCGTATATCAGGCAGTCAAAGGCGGTCTCAGTATCTGATCTTGGTACTATCCCAATTTTCCCAAATTTTTTCACTGTGGCCACAGAAGATTATCTTCTGGCAAGACGACTCTATCTTTATGTCCCTCCAAACAGTGAAAACCAGACGGCAAGAGACTTTATAGAATACAGCCTCACTGCGCCCGGTCAGATTGTCGTGAACGATACTGGCTTTGTCGATCTTGGCATTCGCTCTTTTGCGGCGGGCATTGATATGGATGAATTGATAATTCAGAACAGGGTTGTTTTTGAGCACTATACCAAAGAAACGAAGGACAAAAAACGTCTTTCCCTGAACTTCAGGTTCCGGGAAAACTCTACAGATCTTGATAATCGTGCGCTTCGTGATCTTGACAGGATGGTTGACTTTTTGAAGAATCAGCCCATTGAAGGTGTTACTTTGATCGGGTTTGCGGATAGCAAGGGAGAGTATCATTATAATACCAGTCTTGCCATGGAACGTTCAAAGGTGGTGCGAAGGGAGCTGAGGAGTCGTGGAATCCCGATTTCTTCAGTGATCAGTGCATCTGAAGAGATGCCGGTTTCATCAAATATGACCAACAGGGGACGGGAAAAGAATCGTCGGGTTGAAGTATGGGTCCGTTTGAATAATGTGTGAATTTCAGGTATGTTTGTAGAGACGTATTCGGAAGGAGGCGACCCACAACTGGATTTGCCTCCTTTTTTCCCTTTGCAAGTTTATTAGAAGGTATAAAACTGTTCTGAACTGACAGTGTCTTCTCCTGTAATCGGTTAATAATGTTAGCGATATTGTTTTTGAAATATTACAGTGGGTAGCAGTTTTTCCTTGAAGCCATTCATGACCTGTTCTGCACAGTGATTCAGAAAGATCTGTTCTTATGGAAACATTCATCGGGTTATCACCCATTGTTCAGGCCCTAATTGCTACCTGTTTCACTTGGTTTGTCACAGCTCTGGGCTCAGCCATGGTGTTTTTTACCAAAAAGAGCAACACTAGAATAATGGACTATCTCCTGGGATTTGCCGCAGGGGTAATGATTGCAGCAAGTTTCTGGTCATTGCTGGCACCGGGCATTGAGATGGCGGAGCAGCTTGGACGGGTTCCCTGGCTTGTGGCCGCCAGTGGTTTTATGGCCGGCGGTGTTTTTATGCGGCTGGTTGACAAATTTCTACCTCATCTCCACCCGGGGTTGAAGATGGAACAAAGGGAAGGTATAAAGACCTCCTGGCAACGATCCACGCTCCTTGTACTTGCTATAACCCTTCATAATATTCCGGAAGGGCTTGCAGTTGGAGTGGCCTTTGGCGCAGTAGGAGCGAACCTTTCCGCTGCCACCATGGGGGGCGCGATAGCACTTGCTCTGGGCATTGGACTCCAAAATTTCCCTGAAGGTGCTGCTGTATCTATCCCATTGAGACGTGAAGGAATGGGGCGTTTTAAAAGTTTTCTGATGGGACAGCTTTCAGGAGCGGTTGAGCCCGTTGCCGGTGTTATTGGTGCAGCCTTTGTTATTTACCTTCAGGAACTGCTACCCTATGCACTTTGTTTTGCTGCAGGGGCAATGATTTTTGTGGTTGTGGAGGAGTTAATTCCCGAATCGCAACGTGAATACAAAAATATAGATATGGTTACCATGGCCACTATGGTGGGATTTACTGTGATGATGGTTCTTGATGTGGCACTTGGCTGATTTCTTCTTGCTTGCGGGCAATCACATTTTCAGTTTGGACGTACCTGCTTAGCCATCGGTTATTTGCACTTTTTACGAGATTGCCATATCTGCTAAAAATTGTAAACGGTGTTGATTTAAGCCAGTGGGCTGATAATAGCTTGCTGTTTAGAACAATTTCCCTATTATCAAATAAGTAATCAAGTATGAATACAGGCCTCTTCTTAACCGCGCTGCTTTCCTATTTTGTAATCGTTGATCCACTTGGAGTTTCAATAATATTTGTGGCTCTTACCGAGGGGAAAGACGGGGCATACTGCAGGAGAATGGGGATCCGCTCGGTTCTGCTTTCTTTGTTAATAATCCTCTGTTTTGGTTTTTTCGGAGCGAAATTACTGGATACTCTCGGTGTTGCAATTGAGTCATTTCGTATTGCAGGTGGTTTACTGCTTTTTTATACAGCCTTTAATATGATCACCAAGCAGGAACCTTTTCGCATGGAAAGGGATCAGGATGCTCCGGATGATATTTCAGTATATCCACTCTCTTTTCCTCTTCTTGCCGGTCCTGGCAGCCTGACCTTGACAGTGTTGCTCTATGCAGGTGCAGAAGGGCGGGTTGAGGATGTTGCAGCACTCATTGCTGCAGTTTTCACTGTACTCCTGCTTACTCTGTTCAGCTTCATGAGTGCCCGTAAAATATCCCGTTTTCTTGGTGAGACAGGAAACAATATTGCCAAAAGGCTTCTTGGTGTACTCCTGGCTTCCCTTTCCATACAGTTTATTGCCGATGGTGTTATGGGATTTATCGCTTCCTGAGAAATTCCTGACTCTATGATAATTGAGGGATTGTTTTTTACTGAACCACCCACTTTCCAACCTTTCTTAGGAGTCCATCACAAGTAATATATGGTGGGATCCAGGACTAACTGTGGAGGGTGGGCCAATGGCAACAAAATAACTAAAATCATTTCTCGCAGTCTACAGCAGTGGTAGTTTTACAAAGGCTGCAAAAATACAGAATACTAGTCAGCCGGCCGTAAGCGAACAGATCAAAAATCTCGAAAAAATCTTAACTGTAGACTTTTCGACAGAATGGGAAGATCCATCAAGACAACTCTTAAAGCGGGTATCCTTTTCCCTGAGGCGCGGTCAGTCATTGATGATATGGAGGGTGAAAGATGAGATTTCCAATGGAGATCAAGATGTTGGTGGAGAATTGATCATAGGCGCAAACACCATACCCGGTGCGTACTTATTGCCGCATTTTGCAAGTCTCTTTCAAAAAACGATATCCTTAGCCCAACTTTGCGTTTTCCGCTCCATCAATGGAGCTGAACAGAGTTAGGAAAGATGAAAGTAAAAATAATATAATAGCAAACACAAATGGTTACCATTTAATGGAGCTGATTTTAGGCTTTGTAGTGC
>Ga0256840_1000590_pt1 | contig 36677 bp, 36 predicted proteins | sample 355202metaG_FD_185969 | JGI IMG/M metagenome (GOLD analysis project Ga0256840, IMG submission 185969) | Hydrothermal vent microbial communities from Mid Atlantic Ridge, Atlantic Ocean - 355-202 | ecosystem: Environmental > Aquatic > Marine > Hydrothermal vents | place: Atlantic Ocean: Mid...
GTTCTTGGTCTGTTCCTGTTTCTTGAGTTGCTTTTTTTCTTTACTGGTTCTGGTTTTATGGTTGGATCTGGCTCAAAACCTTCAACTCTTTCTTGTGGGATTTTTCTTTTTATAAGTTTTTCTATATCTTTTAAAAACTGGAGTTCGTCCACACACACTAAAGATACTGCTTCACCTTCGCTTCCTGCTCGTCCTGTTCTTCCTATGCGGTGTACATAGTCTTCGCTTATGTTTGGTAACTCAAAGTTTACAACATGAGGAAGCTGATCTATGTCAATTCCTCTTGCAGCAATATCTGTTGCAACTAAAACTCTAATACTTCCAGCTTTAAAATTTGCCAAAGCTTTTGTTCTTGCTCCTTGGCTTTTGTTTCCGTGGATTGCAGCTGAGCTTATGCCATCTTTTTCTAGTTGACCGCTTAGCTTGTTTGCTCCATGTTTTGTTCTTGTAAAAACCAAAACTTGTTTCCAGTCTCCTTTTTTAATCAAGTGCGAGAGGAGTGCCCTCTTCTTTGCTTTGTCTACTGGGTGAACTAACTGTTCTACAAGTTCTGAAGCTGTGTTTCTTTTTGCAACTTCTATAAGTGTTGGTGAGTTTAGTAGACTATCCGCAAGTCTTTTAATATCATCTGAAAAAGTTGCCGAAAACAGTAGGTTTTGTCTCTTCTTAGGAAGAAGTGCTAAAACTTTTTTGATATCATGAATAAAACCCATATCAAGCATACGATCAGCCTCATCTAGAACTAAAAATTCTACTTTTGATAGATCTACGGTTTTTCTTCCTATATGGTCTAGAAGCCTTCCTGGAGTTGCTACGACTATATCTACCCCTCTTCTAAAGTTTCCTATCTGAGGGTTGATACCAACTCCACCAAAGACTACTGTTGATTTGTATGGTAGGTACTTACCATACTCTTTTACACTTTCATGTACTTGTGTTGCTAACTCTCTTGTTGGAGTCAATATGAGTGCTCTTACAGGACTTTTTCCTTTTGATTGGGCATGTTCGCCTAGTCTTTCTAGCAAGGGTAGTGTAAAACCAGCAGTTTTTCCTGTTCCTGTTTGTGCTCCTGCTAAAACATCTTTTTTTGAAAGTATTATAGGGATTGCTTTTGATTGAACTGGTGTTGGCTTTGTGTAGCCTTGATCTTCGATTGCACGAAGAAGAGGCTTTGATAGCCCTAGTTTTGTAAATGACATTAATGTTCTTCTTTATTAGTTAATTTGGAAGGGGATTATAGCGTAATAATGATATAAAAGAGGAAGGCATGTCTATCTTCCTCTTTTTAGTGCCTCTAGTTGTATGTAGTATTATGTGTTAAATTTTATGTAAATAGGTTAATAACTGACCTTACACACCATCTATACTTTTAGATGGTTTATCTTTGCTTTTAGTGCGAGGCAAAGTCTTGAAATCCTAGCCTTAGCTAAGATGAAAGACTTTAACGAAGCAATAAAGGCAAAGATAAGCCACCCTTTGGGTAAAAGCATAAGATATCAACTGCTTCGTTAAGTTTGCTCACCTTAGCTATTGCTAGGCTCTCGCAAACTTGCCTTGCATTTGACATCTTCTGCTTTTATCTAAAAATATAGATGGTGCTTAAGGTCAGTTATAAAGAGCCACCAAGCTTCTCTTTTACTTCATCGCTAGCCATACTTATGTTCCACTCTGGCTCCCATACTACTATAGCTTCTGCATTTTTTGCATCTGGTAGTTCTCTTAGGACAGCTTCTTCTACCCATTGAATTATCATCTGATGAAGTGGGCATGCTTTGGTTGAGAGAGTCATAGTAACTGTTACATTGCCCTCTTCGTCACAAACGGCATCGTATATGAGTCCAAGTGCTACTAGGTTAAACCCAACTTCAGGGTCTATTACTGTGCTAACTGCTTCGAAAATTTCTTCTTTTGTATACATGATTATCCTTTATCTAAATCGTATCATAAACATTAAGTTTTTAAATAAAAACAGGCTTCCAATGCTTAAAAATGAAGCCGCCACCATCTGTAAAGTGTTGCTTTGAAAAAAGATTGCAAATGAGTACAAAACTATACCAACTGTTGTAAGATAGATCTGAAAGTTTGCACTCTTTTCTGGAACCATATCTCCTAGCATCGGTACTTTTTGTTTTCCTACGAGTGGTGAAAATCTTTCATACCATACTAAAAAAGGAACTATTTTATAAAGATGTCCAGATATCATGAATCCAATAAAACCAACAAACAAAAGCCATCCTGAAAGAAGAGCATATCTCTCATCACCTACAAATATATACAATGCTCCAAATACAACTGCTATAGCAAAAAATACAAATGCTAAAAACAGAGAGATGATGTACATATCATTTTGTTTTCTTGCTCTTGTTTTATCTATTGTGTAGACTAAGTAAAAGTAGATTAAAACTGATAAAAAGCTAAAAAAGTATCCTACTTTTACGAGTATTTCTATATCTAAAAGTGATGATATAAACACTAAAACAACTGCAAAACTTTGCATACCAACTGCTACATGTAGAGGTCTTTTTGAAAAACCATGTGATAGTCCAAACATAGGTATAAGTATATATGAAAATGACATGATTGTAATAAGAACATAACCTCCAATAAGAAGGTATAGATGTGCTTTTAAAAGAGCTGTAACATCTGTGCTGATAAACCCAGCAAAAGTTAGTGCCATGATGAGTCCTACTACAACACCAATACTCAAAAATATGTTAGAAAGAACTACACTTATAGCTACTATATCAAATTTTGCAACACTTTTTAAGGTTAAAAATGTTTCAAAAACAAAAATAAGCATAGCAACTAGAACTAAACCACCTCCAAATGAGAGAACCACATAAGAGTATATAAAACCATATACCATCATAAGTACACCAATACTCAAAATAGGGTAAATCAAGTAGTACAAATCTACACTAAAATGCCCTTTTTCAAGAACTACAGGTATGAGTTGAGCCATAGCACCAAATATAACCATCATAACAAAGCCGAGCAAAAAAAGATGAGCCCAGCTAACGATAGACATATTGGCATGAGTGCTTATGTCATTGATATCTATCCCAAATAGTGCAATATTGCTTATCATATAAAATATAGTCCCTATTATAAAATAGGGAGCTATAAGTTTAAAAGGCGGTGCAAAATCTCTAGTTATACTTACCATTTTTATCCACTACAACTTGTTTGTGTGAAGTCTGTGCTATTTTTTGCATCTTCTTTTCTAGTAAAAACCACTTTTACTTTACCATTTTCATCAAGCTCAATTACCTCATAATCAAAATCAGCCTCCACTTTAGGGAAAAGACCCATCGGTGCTTTGTGATTTATCATTTCTAGTCGTTGGTTATCTTGTGTTAAAAGTTGTAACCCACACATGCCGTTTACCATAGGCTCTGGTGGCTGACAAGCCGATGTATCAAATGTAAATACTGTTGTATCTCCATCTAAAAACTTAAAAAAATCTACTGTTGAACCAGTTACTTCTATCTTTTCCATTCTCTTCTCCATTTATTGAATAAGAGAATTTTAGTCTTATTGATAAGTGTTTTCATTGATTGTAATCAAGTATGTTATAATACTTTATGAGATACTCAATAAACCACAAAAAAACTTTTAATGATAATCTGCTCTTTTGGCTGGATAGATTTGTCAAATCAAAACTTACTTCATTATCTAATAGGTATGTTAATAACAATGAAAAACTTTCCATCATAATAGGAAGATTAAACCAAGGTACAAGCAGTATAGATGAGCTTAAGCAGCTATGTAAAGATGCAAGAAACATAGGGCTCATTGGCATAAATACCTACATAAATCCTCTATATAAGTTCTACATGTATATTATAAATTTTTCATTTGATAGCCTAAAAGAGCTTGATGAAGAGGTTTTGAGTGAGTTTTTAGCTTCTCAAACTGGCTCACTTAGTGATGCTACCAAAAAGAACTATCGTATGGCTGTTGTTGCTTTTTTTGGTTTTATCGACAAGCAAAATGAAGATAATACTGGGAATGCTCATCAGTTTAGGATTGAGTTGAAAAACTGGGGTGGACTTAAAACAACTCATGCCAATAAACTTCCGTCACACATGCAAGATAAAGAGCTAAAGCGTTTTTTAAAAGCTATAGACACAACAGAGTTTAAGGAGTATGCACAAGCCAAAAATAGGCTTCTTATAAAGACCATACTTTATAGTGGTATGCGTGTTAGTGAAGCTTTAGGTCTACATGTAAAGGATATGGTTGCAGAAGATGGATTCTATATTTTTCAGATACGAGGAAAAGGAAATAAGCCAAGAGTTGCTATGATAAAACAACACTATATCAAAAAAGATCTGCATGAGTGGCTTGAGTTTAGAGATATAAACTCCCCTCTTCTTTTTCAAAGTCGTACAGGTAAAGCCCTTACTCAGTCATATGTAAGTTATATCATGGACAAAATCCTACTTAAAGCAGGAGTAAGAAAAGAGAAAAATGGTGCACATATGCTTCGCCATACTTTTGCCACTAAACTGTATCAAAAAAATAGAGATTTAGTTCTAGTGCAAGAAGCACTAGGTCATGCCGATATCAATACTTCAAGAATCTATACACATTTTGATAAAGAGAGATTAAAAGCCGCTGCTAGTACACTTGATGATATTTAGGTTATATCATGTTTTTTTGGGTAATCAAAAAATATAATTTTGCCACTCTCTTCTTCTATATCTTTAAAACTTTTAACATCAAACTCTATGCAAACGATAGAACATGTTGGGATATTTGTTAGTATAGCTCCACTAAGCCTTTCGCCTACTTCTGTAAGAGTTGGGTTGTGAGCCACTATAAAAACTGAATTAAACTTTTCATCGAGAGAGTCTAAAAGATATCTATATGCTGTATATGAGCTATCATATAGCGACTCTTCATAAGATATCTTATCACATGGATACCCAATAGTTTCTGCTAATACTTTTACGGTTTTTTTTGCTCTTTTTGCTGGACTTGATAGTATCAAATCTGGTTTGATTCCAAACTTTTTAAGTCTTTGAGCCATAAAAGGAAGGTCTTTTTTTCCTCGTTTGTTTAAACTTCTCTCAAAATCGCTTCTATCTTCTTCACTCCAATCTGACTTAGCATGACGAATTAGATATAATTTTTTCACATTTATCTCCGCTAAAAAATAAAATTTTCAATCATCCAGTTTCTGACTAGCCTTCTGTTGGTAGCGAAAAAAGGTAGTTCATACTTCAGCATCTGCTCAAGTTTTTTTACTAGATACTCATCTTTAAGTGCTAGTTTATCACAAATTTCATTCATCATAACTTTCATCTGTTTTTTAGACTCTGTATTAAAAGGCAAACTACCTTCTTCTTCAAAGTAGCTAATTTTATCTATAGGTTCATCTAGAACTTCATATGAGAATTGTAGTTCCATATTATTTTTTTTCCATATTATTTTTTTTATCTAATAATGTTTTTTCAGCCTTTTTAATTTGAAACTTATATATCAAAACTTCTCCTTCTAGATACTTATAGATTAGTTTATCCTTTTATGTACTTTTATCGCTTTTTTTAATTCTAATATAAGCTCTTTTTGTCTTTCATACATATACTTTAAAAGATATGAATCATATGGTGATTCAAGATTTATCATAACAATAACTTTACTTTTTGTTGCATCTATATCACCAATATTAACAACTTTAGCTGTTATATCCATAAGCGCAAATCCATCATTCATAGATTCATCAGGTAATTTAAACTGTAGCCCTACCTCTTTTGATACTATTTCATCACTCAAAGAATGGTTAAACTTCATAGCAATAGCTTGTGTAGATATATCTAAAATTTCTCCTTGATATGAGTATCTAAGGTATTTAAATGTAATAGGAGTTCTAATACTAAGTTGTACTCTAGTATGTTGCCTATTGTTTGCACTAAATTCAAGATAATGCAGGTTTTCTAAAATTGCATATTTTTTTTCAATATTGACATACTTGATATCTGCCTCAATGTCTTTAGGCAGATCTGCTGATTGTATTACTGTTTTATTATCAAACTTCATTGAATATGCTTGAAGGTTTTCGCAGTGTAAAAAATAGCTATTTTCTTTGATTTGAATTACTCTAGAAGCTGTGTTTATACATAATCCTTTATAAATATTTAAAAGTTTTATAGGTGTTTTATTTGGTATACAACTTTGCAAATAATGCTCAATCTGCTCATTTTCTTCAAGGTAGTCGCTAAAGTGATTGATTTCAAAGTAGTCACTACTATTAAAGTCTTTAGCTTTAAATTCATGTTGTGATATTTGGTCTATAGATGATATTATATCATTGATTTCTAGCTTATTGATACACAAAGCTGATGATGTGATGATAGGAGAAATTTTATCATCTAACTCACTATAAATAAGCTTTTGATGCATAGAGTCTAGTTCTTCTTTAGTATGTTTAAAGCTTTCTGCTTCTACTAAAAATACAAAAAAACTAGGTGTCCATTGCGATAAGTCTTGGCAAGTATTTTTATAAAAGCATAATTTTTCTATAAATTTTTTAACAAAATCATGAACTGCAATGCTGCCACTAACGCTTAATAATTTATTATAATTTGATATATTTATACATACTATAGAAGTTGGTATATTGTTTATATCATTTTGAACTAATCTATCCTTTAGTTTTTCTATAAACATAAATCTGTTTATGGTAGTTAAAAAAGACTCATTTTTTTCAACTTTATTTTGTGTTACAATAGTTATAAGTTTATCTACTCCATTTTCAAATATATCAAGAAAAAACTCATAGTTCCAGTCCTCACCAGAACTATTTTTCATAACAAAATCAATCTTACCATTTTCTTCTTGATTTAGAAGGTCAGAAATTTTTTCACTGTTTTTAATTATATTATCAATAGAGCTTAGATCATTACAGTCAAAAAGTTTTTTGGTTTTATCATTAACAAACACTAGTTTGTCATTGTGAAATAGCATAAGTGCAAAAAATGAATTAATCTTTTTACTAATCTCAATCTGTAGTTTTTCACTATTTTTAATATCTATATTTTTTGATATACTCTTTAGTAGTTTTTCAATGTTCTCATCACTTTCACTAAGTAGATGAAGTTTATTGAGTGAAAAATGAAGTGCATATTTTAATAAAAATTTATTTTCTACATCTTCACAAAATATAAAAACTTCTTTTGAAGAACATTTCTTAATGATATTGTTTAAAATCTTAACATACTCTTTTGTAAGCTTATCAATTTCAAAAATAATAATATCAGAAAAGATGATATTGTCACTATCTTCCAATAAATCATATGCATAGTAGCTAGCAAAACTTTTTTCTATCTTTTTAACATAAGTTAATTTTAGATTTGAAAAATAAAAATGACTTATGTTTAAGTTATCAAATTTGTTTATAGTATACCTCCTACCGCATTTAAAATAATACCTAAATAAGCTAAAATTAACCTATATTTTAGATACAATACTACTAATAAAAAAGGAAATAACATAAATGAACTATTTATCAATAAAAGGTAATCAAAAACTACAAGGTTCTGTAAGAATATCAGGGGCTAAAAATGCTGTTTTACCACTTTTAGCAGCATCTCTTCTTTCAAAAAATAAAATTACAATTACAAATGTCCCAGCAGTTGCGGATGTTAAGACACTTTTGACACTTCTTAAAAATCTAGGCTCAACATACATCTATGAAAATAGTTGTGTTGAAATTGATACAACAAAAGTAAAGTCAGCTTGTGCCAATTATGATATAGTAAGAAAGATGAGAGCTTCTATACTTACTTTAGGTCCTCTTCTTGCTCGCTTTGGTCATTGTGAGGTTTCTATGCCTGGAGGTTGTGCTATTGGGCAGCGTCCAATTGATTTGCATTTAAGAGCACTAGAGCAAATGGGAGCTAAGATAGAATTAAAAGATGGATATGTTCTTGCAACTGCAAAAGATGGTCTAAAAGGTGCAACCATTATATTTGATAAAGTTACTGTTACGGGAAGTGAAAATATCATAATGGCTGCATCATTAGCTCATGGTGTAACAAAACTTTTAAATGTTGCAAAAGAACCAGAAGTCGTTCAACTTTGTGAAGTTCTTCAAGAAGCTGGAGTAAAAATTGATGGTATAGGTACGGCAAATTTAACAATTGTAGGAAGCTATGGAAAGCTACTTGATATGAAAAATTTTAGAGTTATACCAGATAGAATTGAAGCAGGAACATACTTATGTGCTGGAGCAATTACGAATTCAAAGATTACATTAACAGATGTAAATCCTAAGCATATGGAGGCTATTACACTTAAGCTAGCTCAGATGGGTTTTGGTATTGAATGTACAGAAGATACTATTACGATTATTCCTACAGACAAAATATTGCCTGTAGATATTGAAACAACAGAGTATCCAGGCTTCCCAACAGATATGCAAGCACAGTTTATGGCACTATGTACTCAAGCAGATGGAACAAGTATTATCGATGAAAGATTGTTTGAGAATAGATTTATGCATGTGAGTGAGCTTAGTAGAATGGGCACAATAATCAAGTTAAAAGGTCATAGTGCAACAGTTGAAGGAAATATGAAATTAAACTCCGCAGATGTTATGGCGACTGACTTAAGAGCAAGTTCAGCACTTATTCTTGCTGCTTTTGTGGCAAATGGGACAACAAAAATACATAGAATTTATCACCTTGATCGTGGTTATGAAAACCTAGAAGGTAAGTTCTCATCACTTGGAGCAAAAATAGAAAGGTTAGAAGAGTAATGTTAAATATAGTTGATTTTGATGAAGCAATAAAAAAGTCGAGAGAGTTAGTAGTTAATAAAAATCCAAAAGAGTATGTAGCACTTTTTGATGCTCTTGGTAGAGTATTAGCAGAAGATATAATTTGTCGAAAGAATCTTCCATCTTTTAATAACTCTGCTATGGATGGATTTGCTTTTAAACATAGTGATAGTGGCAAAAAACTTAAAATAAATCAGACTATATATGCTGGAATGAGTATAGATGCTTGTCTAAAAGAAGATGAGTGTTATAAAATTATGACTGGGGCCAAAGTACCAAAAGATGTTGATACTATTGTTCCATTTGAAAATACAATAAAATATGATGATACATATGTAGAGGTAGGCAATAGTATTAAAAAAGGAAATGCCCTTAGACTTCAAGGAGAAGAACAAAAACTAGGGAGTATCCTTTTTGAAAAAGGCATCAAAATAGACTCAAGTCATATCGCTATGTTGGCATCTCAAGGTATTAGTAGTATTGGTGTTTATAAAAAACTTAGCATTGCAATTTTTTCAACAGGAGATGAGCTAAAAGAGCCATGGGAAAGTGCTAATGAAGATGAAATATATAATGTGAACTCATCTGCTCTAGTATCATTACTTCATGAGCATGGTTTTAGTGCAGACTACTGTGGAGTAATTCCTGATAATCTTGAAGAGAGCATAGAGTATTTTAAAAATATGAAAAAATATGATGCCATAGTTACAACTGGCGGCATAAGTATGGGTGAAGCAGATTTTGTTGAAGATGCACTAAAAGCAAATGAACTAAAAGTTGCCTTTCATGGTATCAATATAAAGCCTGGTCGTCCAACTATGATGGGTACAATGCAAAACACAATAGTTGCTTCAATGCCTGGCAATCCACTTGCAGCTTATGTAAATGCATTTTTATTTTTAATTCCAACTTTAAGACAACTGCAGGGCATGTCAAAGGTAAATCACAATAAAGTAATAGCAAAAAATATAAAAGAGTTTAAAGTTAAACCTGGCAGAGTAAATCTTGCATTGGGGTCTCTTGTTGATGGAAATTTTTTAGTATTTGAAAACAATAGATACGGCTCAGGTATGATTACTCCTATTGTTTCAAGTAATGCAATATTGGTAACATCAAATAACGATAGTGTAATTCAAAAGGATAGTCTTATAGAAGTTATAATTTTTTAACAAACCTGAATTTGCATTATGGGTTAAATATGGGGTACCTCTAAATAATAAGAAGAGATTGATGTATTTAAGATATAACATTTACTAAATGTGTTAAAATACCAATGTTCTAACAAATATTTGACAAAGGAGCTCTTTTTTTGATAAAATCTCAATTCTTTTTAACATGCGGGAATAGCTCAGTGGTAGAGCACGACCTTGCCAAGGTCGGGGTCGCGAGTTCGAACCTCGTTTCCCGCTCCATATTTTTTTTATTAACAATTACAACTTTATTAACTGCAAATATAACAGATACTATAGCTGAAGCTGTTTTAGTAGAGTTTGAAGCAAAATATCCATGCCTTGATGCTAACCTTCCAAAAGTAAAACCTGCATCTCCTCTCCCTCGTGACTTTAAAGAGTACAAATTTTTGATGATAGATCTTAAGCCTAGTCAACTCAGAAAAAGAAAAGGAATTTTTAAAGTTATATTTAAAACAAAAGATAGAGAGAAAATTTTACATTATAGATTTGAAATAGATGGAACAATTGATGTTTTTAAAGCAAAGCATAAACTCTATAACGATAAAATCATCTCTAAGAATGACTATGAAAAAGTTAAACAAAAAATCGATAAGCTTCCTTCAAAAATCATTGCATGTAATATGCCGAAAAAACTTATGAGTAAAAACTATATTAGTGCTGGTTCTATTTTAACTATGAATAAATTTAAGTACAAAAAAGATGTTTTAAGAGGTACTCATATACGAGCTTTCATTAGGGATGGTATGCTTGTTTTAGAAATTGAAGCAACTGTGTTACAAGATGGAGATATTGGTGAAGTAGTTAAGATTAAAACTAATAAAGGTAAAATTTTTCATGCAAAACTTATTTCAAAATATAAGGCGATAATACTAGAATGAAAATTATAATTGGAATTAGCGGTGCAAGTGGAGTTGCTTTGGCACAAAAATTTATTGAAAAATTACCTAAACATATTGAGATATTTGTTATTGCATCTGAAAACTCAAAAGTAGTTTTAAAAAAAGAGCAAAATCAAACAATACTAGATGATAGAGATATTGGAGCCATAACAGCATCAGGATCTTTCAAATGTGATGCAATGGTAGTAATACCATGCAGTATGAATACTCTAGCCAAAATAAGCTATGGAATTGCAGATAATCTTTTAACAAGATCTGCTGCTGTGATGATTAAAGAAAATCGCCCTCTTCTTTTAGCTCCTAGAGAGATGCCATTTTCTGCTATTGGACTTGAAAATATGTTGAAGTTATCTCGTCTTGGTGTAATTATAGCACCTCCTGTAAGTGCCTACTATGCAGATATTGAAACACTTAGCGAAATGGAAGATTTTTTTATTGGGAAGTGGTTTGATTTATTAAAAATTGAGCACAATTTATTTAAGAGATGGGAAGGATAGAAAATAATGTGTAAAAAAGTTGCCATATATCCTGGTACATTTGACCCTATTACAAATGGACATGTTGATATTATAAAAAGGGCGTCTGCGATTTTTGATAAGGTTTTTATTGGAATTGCACCCTCAGAGACCAAAAAACCAATGTTTGATTTACTAAAAAGAGTTGAAATGGTTAAGCTTTCCACTAAAAAAATATCAAATATTGAAGTTATATCTTTTGATGGACTTCTAGTTGATTGTTGTAAAAATATTGGTTCAAAAACAATTGTTAGAGGGCTTAGGGCAGTTAGTGACTTTGAATATGAACTACAAATAGGCTATGCTAATGCTTCACTTGACAGTGAAATTGATACAATTTATCTTATGCCAAGCTTAGAAAGTGCATTTATAAGCTCAACAGTTGTAAGAGATATACTTAGGCATAAGGGCAATGTAAAACATCTGATACCAAAAGAGATAGTAGACCATGTATATAGTATTTGAAGGAATTGATACTTGTGGAAAAAGTACACAAGTAGAACTTTTTACAAAAAGGCACAGTGATGTGCTTCCTACTAAAGAGCCAGGTGGTACTAAAGTTGGAGAAAAATTTAGAGAAATTTTGCTTCAGAGTAATGAAAAACTAAGTACAAATACGGAACTCCTTCTTTTTTTAGCAGATCGTGCTGAACACTATGATAAAGTAGTTAAACCATTTTTACATAGTAGATATATTATAAGCGATAGAGGACTAATATCAGGCATATCATATGCATTAGTCAATCACCCTGAGCTTGACTATGATTTTTTATTGCAGCTAAATAAGTTTGCTTTGAGTGGAAACTTGCCAGATAAAATTGTTCTTTTTAAAACGAATCATAGACTTATTACATCAAGATTAGGTAATAAAGATAGAGATACCATAGAAAAAAGAGGAATCAAATATCTTTTAAAAGTACAAGATTTAATGAAAAAGATAACTGTTGATCTTGATATCGAGTTTTTAGAAGTCGATTCAAATGATACAATAGAAGAAATATATAAACAAATAGAGGGATACATATATGATTAATCCATTAAGAGGTATGAAAGATACTGTTGGAGAGTTTAGCGAAAAATATATCTATTTTATAGAAAATGCGTCACGCATAGCAAAAAACTACGGTTTTAGCTACATAGAAACTCCAATTCTAGAAGAGACGGCACTCTTTAAAAGAAGTGTTGGTGAGAGCAGTGATATTGTGGGTAAGGAGATGTATCAATTTACAGATAAAGGCAACAATGATGTTTGTATGCGTCCAGAAGGGACAGCAGGTGTTGTTAGAGCATTTATTTCTCAAAAATACGATAGAGCGGGTGGAGTTAAAAGATTTTTTTATCATGGACCAATGTTCAGATATGAAAGACCACAAAAAGGAAGACTTAGGCAGTTTCATCAATTTGGCGTTGAGACTTTTGGTGTTCAGAGTGTAAAAGAAGATGCTATGATAATTCTTATGCTAAGAGATATGTTTGAATTTTTTAGCATAAAATATTCACTTCAAATTAACTCTCTTGGTTGTCCTGATTGCATGCCAACATATAGAGAAAATTTGGTTAAGTTCTTAGACAGTATAGATGGCCTTTGTGAGGACTGCCTAAGAAGAAAAATCACTAATCCAATTAGAGTTTTGGATTGTAAAAACGAAAACTGTCATAAACTTCTTGAAAGTGCTCCAATGCTTTTAAGTAATATATGCTCTACATGTAGAGCTGATTTTGATGAACTAAAAAGTATACTTAAAAGTTTTGGTTTAGAGTACGAAGTAAATACAAAGCTTGTTCGTGGACTAGACTACTATAACAAAACAGCATTTGAGTTTATAAGCAATGAAATTGGTGCACAAAGTGCCATAACAGGTGGTGGTAGATATGACAAACTTGTGGAGTATTTAGATGGTCGCTCAACTCCTGGAGTAGGATTTGCTATGGGAATTGAGAGACTTATTGATTTAGTTAAAATGCCTGAAAATAAAAAAATTGGTTATTATATAGGTGCGATGAGTGATGAAGCAATCAAACAAGTAATGCATCTAGTAGTTAAATTAAGAAAAAGTAATGTAGTACATACCCAATACTCTTCAAAAAGCCTAAAAGCCCATATGAAAGCTGCCGATAAAGTAAATGCAAAGAAGTTTATCTGTATAGGTGATAGTGAGTTAGAAACAAAAACATATGTTGTAAAAGATTTGGATACGAAAGAAGAAATAAGTGTTGAATTACGGGATTAATATTTGGGGTAATCAAAATTATATCCTTGAAAATGGTAAAGTAAAATTAAATATTCTTAGCAAACCTGCTCTTATAAATATAGTTGAAGATATTAGAAAAAGTGGTCATACAGGACCTCTTCTTTTAAGATTTCCACATCTTATTGAAAAGCAAATTGAGTCAATATATAATCAATTTAAAAGAGCTAGAGATGAGTTTAAATATAAAGGGAAGTTTCAAGCACTATTCCCTCTAAAAGTAAATCAATACCCTCAATTTGTTAAAAACATTGTTAAATTAGGAAATAAATATAATTATGGTTTAGAAGCAGGTAGCAAAGCAGAACTTCTTCTTGCAATGGCATATAATAATCCAAATGCACCTATAACAGTTAATGGATTTAAAGATAAAGAGATGATAGCCTTGGGGTTTATAGCTGCAGAAATGAGTTACGATATTACTCTAACTATTGAAGGGCTAAATGAGCTTAAAACTATTATTGAAACTTCAAAAAGTAGATTCGGATCTATTCCAAATATTGGCCTTAGAGTTAGGCTTCATAGTTCTGGCATTGGTATTTGGGCTAAAAGTGGTGGTATTAATTCAAAGTTTGGATTAACTTCTACTGAGCTAATTAAGGCGATAAAACTACTTGAGAAAAATAATTTATTAGATAAATTTAGTATGATTCATTTTCATATTGGCTCACAAATAACGGAGATTCCTCCAGTAAAAAAAGCACTTCGTGAGGCTGGAAATATATATGCTGAATTAAAAAAATTAGGTGCAAAAAATCTAAATTCTATCAATCTTGGTGGCGGTTTAGCTGTTGAATACTCGCAAGATGAAAGCAGAGTTGCTAGAAACTATACACTCAGCGAATATACAAATGATGTTGTATATCTTTTAAAAGAGATTGCATTAAAAAAAGGTGTTGATGAGCCTGATATTTTTATAGAATCTGGAAGATATATAGCTGCACATCACGCTGTTTTGGTAGCTCCAGTCTTAGAATTGTTTTCAGGTGAATATACGGAAGAAAAACTTATAGAAAAAACAAATCCTCCACTTATTCAGGAACTTTATGATTTGTATGAAACTATCAACAAGGCAAATGCTTTAGAGTTTTTGCACGATAGTATCGATCATATGGAGTCACTTCTTACTCTTTTTGATTTAGGATATATTGATTTGCAAGATAGATCAAATACTGAAGTTTTGGTAAACCTTATCATAAAAAAAGCAGTAATTTTACTAAAAGATAAACATTATAAAGAGCTTTTAAGTATACAGGAGAGAGTTCAGGAGAGGTATTTGGTAAATTTTTCGATTTTTCAAAGCATTCCAGACTTATGGGGTTTAGAACAGCATTTCCCAGTTATGCCTCTTGATAAACTAGATGAGAAACCTACTCGTTCAGCTTCAATTTGGGATATCACTTGTGATAGTGATGGAGAAATTGGATTTAATCCCCAAAAGCCTCTGTTTTTACATGATGTTGATTTAAGCAAAGATGATTACTTTTTAGGGTTTTTTCTAGTAGGTGCATATCAAGAGGTTCTTGGTATGAAACATAATCTTTTTACTCATCCTACAGAGGCTACAATTCAAATTACAAAAGATGGATATGATATAATAAATCTAACTGAAGCCCAAAGCATCTGTGATATCTTTGAGGATTTAGATTATGATACTAAAGAGATAAGTAAAAACTTAAATATTAAAATTGAACATTCAAATTTATTAAAAAACAATGAAAAAGAGTATATTTTAAATGAGATTAAATCACTCTTAAATGATAACGGTTATTTAAAAAATGAGGAGTATAGATGAGCCACATATCAATTTGGCAACTTATTAAAGAGGACTTTTCGCAACCAGTAAAAAAAGATCCTGCATTAAATTCAAAATTTGAACTTTTTTTCAATTACCCTGGTGTATGGGCACTTGTTAATTATAGATTTGCACATAAACTGTACAAAAAAAAATTTAAAGTAATTGCAAGAATGATTATGGGTATTACTCAAATTATTACAAATATTGATCTTCACCCTGCTGCTATTATTGGTAGAAGAGTCTTTTTTGACCATGCTTTTGGTCTTGTAATTGGTGAGACAGCGATAGTAGGTGATGATGTACTTATATATCAAGGTGTAACTCTTGGTGGGGTTACACTAGATAGAGGTGTCAAGAGGCATCCAACTGTTTTAAATGGTGCCGTTATTGGGGCGGGAGCAAAAGTTCTTGGAGATATAACTATAGGTCGTAATTCTCGTATTGGTTCCAACTCTGTTGTTGTAAAAGATGTTCCAGATGAACTTACAGCAGTAGGGATACCAGCTCGTGTTATAACAAAAGGACGAGATAAAAGTCAAATGGCTCACAACAAGATACCAGATATCAATAAAGAGCTATTTGGGTATCTATTTAAAAGATTAGAAATTTTAGAAAGAGCAATGGGAACATGTGACCAAAAAACATGCAACAAAGATATTCTAGAAAAGGATATAGAGCTAGAAAAAATATACGACTTATATATAAAAACTCTAAAAGATTAGATATAATAAAAATAAAAGGATAAAATTATGATCTCAAAACGCATGGGTGAACTTTCAGATTCTATCACAATAGCAATTACAACATTGGCTCGCGAACTTAAAGATAGTGGAAAAGATATTTTAAGTTTTTCTGCAGGCGAACCGGATTTTGGTACTCCACAAGTTATAAGAAAAGCTGCAATTGATGCTATAAATGAAGGAAATTCGGGATATACAGCAGTTCCAGGTACTCCAGAAGTTCTAAAAGCAATTCAAACAAAACTAAAAAGAGACAATGGACTTGAATACGAAACAGGAGATATAGTAACAAATGTTGGTGCAAAACACTCGTTGTTTAATCTTTTTCAAGCACTTATTGATGAGGGTGATGAAGTTATAATTCCAGCTCCTTATTGGGTTACATATCCTGAAGTTGTAAAATACAGTGGTGGTACACCTATCTACATTGAGACAACAGATAAGAGTGAGTTTAAAGTAACACCAGAGCAACTTAAATCTGCAATTACAGATAAAACAAAAGTGTTTATACTAAATACTCCGTCAAATCCAACTGGTTCTGTATATACAAAAGAGGATTTAGAAGCTTTAGCAGAAGTTTTAGAAGGCACTGATGTCTTGGTTTTTTCTGATGAGATGTATGAAAAAATTATGTATGATGGGTTAAAGTTTACCTCTGTAGCATCTATTAGTGAAGATATGTATCAAAGGACTATAACTATTAATGGGCTAAGTAAATCAGTTGCTATGACAGGGTGGAGATTTGGATACCTTGCTACTCCAATAAAGGAGCTTACAAGTGTTATTAAAAAGCTACAATCACAAAGTACATCAAATATAAACTCTATAACTCAAAAAGCTGCAATTCCTGCTCTCTTAGGTGAAGCTGATGAAGATATTGAGATGATGAGAAAAGCATTTGAAAAAAGAAGAAACATAGCCCTTAAGATGTTTGGAGAGATAGATGGTCTGAGTGTTGTAAAACCTAGTGGAGCATTCTATCTATATGTTAATATAAAAAAATATACAGATGACTCTATTGAGTTTTGTAAAAAACTTTTAGCTGATAAAGGTGTAGCTACTGTTCCTGGCATTGGATTTGGAACTGAAGGTTACTTTAGATTCTCTTTTGCTACTGATGAAAAGAGTATCACAGATGGTATAGGTAGGATTAAAGATTTTATAAAAGATTACAACAATTAAGTAAAAAATAGGAGTGACAATGAACAAATACACTATAGACTTAGCAAATACATGCTTAGGATGCAAAAAGCCATCTTGTCAAACAGGATGTCCAGTTGGAACACCAATAGAGACAATGATAAGGATGTTTCTTTCAGGTCAAATTGCAGAAGCTGGTGAAATGTTATTTAAAAATAATCCACTATCAGTGATTTGTTCTTTAGTCTGTCCTCATGAAAAACATTGTGAAGGACATTGTGTTTTAAATAAGAAAAAAACAGCTGTAAGTGTTGGTGCAATTGAGCACTATATTTCTGATTTTTATATGAATTCAAAAGACTTTGAGAAGCCAGAATACAATGGGCATAATGTTGCTATCGTTGGAAGTGGTCCTGCTGGAATTGCTTTAGCATTTATCCTTGCATCAAAAGGGTATAAGATAACAATGTATGAGGGGCAAAGTAAAATTGGTGGAGTTTTAAGATATGGTATTCCTGATTTTAGACTTGATAAAAGAGTTTTAGATAAACTGATAGATAAACTAAAACAGCTTGGTGTTCAAATCAGAAGAAACATTATGATTGGTAAGCATCTCACTATTGATGATCTTTTTCGTGATGGATTTAAAGCAATTTTTGTAGGTATTGGTGTAAATATACCCAAAAAACTCAATATTAAAGGGGAAAGTTTAGGTCATGTTCACTATGCTACAAACTATTTAAAAGATCCGGCTTCTTATGATATTGGAAAAAAAGTGATTATTCTTGGCGCAGGTAATGTTGCTATGGATGCCGCGAGAACTGCTGCAAGAAATGGTGCTAAAGATGTTACAGTTATGTACAGAAAGGGCGAAGAAAATATGCCTGCAGAAAGACATGAAATAGAGTGTGCTAAAATAGATGGTGTAAAATTTGACTTTTACAAAGAGCCAGTAGAAATAGTTGATGATGGACTAATCTATAAAAAAACAGATGAAAAAGATATCACAGGATTTGAACAGGCTGATTCAATATTTATTTCTATTAGTCAAAGTCCAAATGACATTTTAGTTAAAAATGCAAACATCAATGTAGATGATTATGGTCTAATAAGCCTTGATGATTCAGGTATGACTTCAAGACCTGGTGTATTTAGTGCTGGAGATATAGTAACAGGAGCAAGAACTGTTGTTGAAGCAGTTGCCTTGTCTAAAAAAGTTGCTGTATCTATTCAAGAGTATATAGCAAAAGAGTATACTTAAACTCTAGAGGCTCTACATGTAGAGCCTCCAAAATCCCTACTTATCTCCAAACTGCTCTTTAGCAGCTTGTAAAGATTCAATAAGTTCATCTAGATTTTCATATGGTATATGTGCTTTCCAATCTGGACTGCTACTGTCTCCCTTTAGAGAAATACCAATACTTACTACAGGAAATGATCCTGTACCATATGGTTCCTCAAGATGAGAAACTGATATAATGCCTTTTTTTGTATCTGCTAGTGCAAATGTCTTTAATACTGTATTTTTTCCGCTCATTTTTTATCCTTTAATTTTGTTATTTTTAAAATATTTAATCATTCTAAGTTGAGTTTTCAACCAATCCTTCTGTAGCATTAGTGGAAAACCACCATATATCTTTCCGCCTTCAATAGATTTTGTAACTCCACTTCTTGCAGCAAGTTGCGCAAAATCTCCTACATGAAGATGCCCTCCAACTGCACTTTGACCACCCATAACTACATTGCGTCCAAGTGTTGTTGAGCCTGCAAGTCCAGATTGTGCAACCATAATACAGGATTCACCAAGTTCACAGTTGTGTCCAATTTGCACCAAATTGTCAATCTTGGTATTCTTTCCTATTCTTGTCGTGCCAAAAACTGCACGATCAACAGTTGTATTTGCTCCAATTTCAACATCATCTTCAAGTACAACATTGCCTGAGTGATGTATCTTTATATGCTCACCAAGTTCAGTATGTGCATATCCATAACCATCACTTCCGATGATAGCACCTGCTTGGATGAAACAATTATCACCTATGATAGTGTTGTCATAGATTACAACATTTGGAAATATTTTCGAATTCTTTCCAATTGTTACATTAGCACCAATCACAGCACCAGCCATAATGTATGCCCCATCTTTTACTATACTGCCATTACCTACAACTGCTTTTCTATCAACAACTGCATTTTTACTAATACTACATGAACCCTCATTTAAAAAAGGCTCTTTTGCAAAGTATCCACTCATTCTTGCCATATCAAGATATGGATTTTTACTTAAAATAGCTCTACATGTAGAGGGTAACATATCTATATGCTCCTCTTTAAGTATTACTACTCCAGCATTTGTAGTTTTTAAATCATCAACTAACTTTTCATCATTAAAAAATGATATTTGAGATTTATTAGCATCTTTTAGAGTCGCAAAAGATGAAACTTCGAAATCATCCTCACTATATGCTATATCTAAATCTTTTAATATACTAGCCAATCTCATTAAACATCCAATGCCACTGAACCGCCACGAACCATATCTGTTGGATTATACTTTTTTATTGCTTTTAAGAAGTTGTCAATTCTTTTTGCATCATCTGCAACCATTACAACAACAAAGTTCTCACCACTACTTGCTATTGTTCCATTATAAGCTTTTAGCATAGCATCGAGTCCATTAAAGTCTTCATTGAGTGGTATTTTCACAAGTGCCATCTCTTTTTCAACAAACTCTTCTGACTCTATAACTTTATATGTCGGTATGAGCTTATGTAGTTGTTTGACAATCTGCTCTAAAACTCTTTTATTTCCACTTGTAACGATTGTAAGTCTAGAAAATTCTGTATTTGGTACTGGCGCAACTGTTAGACTGTCTATATTGTAACCACGACCTGCAAAAAGTCCAGATATACGGGACAAAACAGCCTCTTCATTTATAACGATAACCGAAAGTACTCTTCTAACATTTTCCATCATCTACTCCTTGTACTCTAGCATCATATTGTATAGAGTTCCACCTGCTGGTACCATTGGTAGAACATTTTCTAGTCTATCTACTTGCACATCTATAAATGCAACCTTATCACTATCTATAGCATCTTGAAGAGCTTTGTCAAACTCGTCTTTTGTTGTAACTCTATATCCAACACCACCAAAGCTCTCTACTAGCTTGACAAAATCTGGCTGAACTTCTATATCTGTTGAAGAGTATCTTTTGTCGTAGAAAAATGTTTGCCACTGTCTAACCATACCTAAAAATTTGTTATTTAAGATTATGTTGATAACTGGCATATCAAACTCAACTGCTGTCATAAGCTCCTGAACATTCATCAAGATAGATCCATCTCCAGTAAAGTTGATAGAGATTTTTTCAGGATTTGCTTTTTTAACTCCCATAGCTGCTGGAAGTCCAAATCCCATAGTTCCTAGTCCACCACTTGTTACAAACTGTCTTGGAAAACTAAACGGATAAAATTGTGCTGTCCACATCTGGTGCTGTCCAACATCTGTACTTATAAAAGCTTTATCATCAAGAAGTTCACCAACTCTTTCTATAACCCATTGAGGCTTTAAAATAGTTTCTGAATCATCGTACTTTAGAGGGTGGATTTCATTGTATCTATTTAACAAATCCCTCCAGCTTTTGTATTTTGTTGGGTTTATCTTCTCTTTTGCTAGTGGTAACATACCTTCCACTACATTTTTTAAATCTCCAACAATAGGGTAGTCAATATCTACAATTTTTCCAATACTACTTGGGTCAATATCTACATGAATAATCTTTGCATGCTTTGCAAATTCACTTAGTTTGCCTGTAACTCTGTCATCAAACCTAGGTCCAAAAGCTATCATAAGGTCAGCTTCACTCATCGCCATATTCGCACTATAGCAACCATGCATTCCGAGCATTCCTAGAAGAAGTGGGTTTTCATCACCCATAACTCCTCTTGCCATTAGTGTTTCAACTGCAGGAATTCCTGTGATTTTAGCAAACTCTCTTACTTGTTCTGCCGCATTTGAATTAATAGCACCACCACCAATGTAAAGAACTGGTCTTTTAGAATTTGCAATTGCATCTACTGCTTTTTTTATCTGACGAACATTGCCTTTATATGTTGGCTTGTATGTTTGCATTGTTATGTTTTCAGGGTAGTGAAACTTTGCAACTTGGGCTGTAACATCTTTTGGTATATCGACATGGACAGGTCCAGGTCTTCCACTTCTTGCAATATAAAAGGCTTCTTTTAGTACACGAGGTAGGTCTTTTGCATCTTTTACAAGGTAGTTATGCTTAACACAAGGTCTTGAAATTCCAACTGCATCAATCTCTTGAAATGCATCAGTACCTATCATTGTGATTGGAACTTGTCCACTTATCACAACCATAGGAATTGAGTCCATATATGCTGTAGCAAGTCCTGTTACAGCATTGGTAAAGCCAGGTCCACTTGTAACAAATGCAACTCCAACTTCACCGCTACTTCTTGCATATCCATCTGCTGCATGTATCGCAGCTTGTTCATGCTTTACCAATATATGTTGAAAATGGTCTTGCTTATATACTTCATCATAAACATTCATTATTGCACCACCAGGATAGCCAAAGACTACACTTACATTCTCCTTCGCAAGTGCTTCAACAACCATTTGGGAACCGTTTAACTCCATGACTTCTCCTCTACAAAAATATTTCTCTTAAAAAAGTTTTTAATTATATCTAAAAAAGATTAATCTTAGATTTTAATGACCTTATATACAATCCAAGTAATATTAAAAAAAGTGCTATTATTGCATTTGAATTTGGTAATTCATCTAAGAATATCCATGCCCAAATAATAGCAAAAATAGGTATCAGATAAGAAACTTGTGACATAAATTGTATACCCACTCTTTGTACAAGTTTAACTCTAACTAAAGAAGCTATAGCTGTAGGGACTATGGCTAAATATATTATGCTCATTACTGAAACACTTCTAAAATCAATACTCATAATTTCAACTATGGAGACAAATGGTAACATAACTAGTGTTGCTGTTAAAAACATAGAAGTTGAACATATAACTACATTTATATTGCGTACTTTTCGTATAAGAATACCAGATGATATATAACCAATAGTAGCTAAAAGAACGGCTAGTTGTCCATATATAGCATCAATATCACCTACAACAAAATCCCCTCCAATTAAGATAAAAACACCCAAAAAGCCAAGCAATACACCAATTAGCTTAAAGAGTGTTAGTTTTTCATCTTTAGTGGTATAGTGAGATAAAATAAGTGCTATAAATGGTCCAGATGAGAGCATAATAGAAGCAGTAGAGCTGCTAATATACTGCTGCCCCCAACTTATAAGATAAAAAGGAATAGCATTATTTAAAATTCCTGCTAAAATCAAGATAAGCCAAGACTCTTTATCCTTTGGAAATGTATATTTATTATAAAATACAATAAATAATAAAAATGTGGCAGCTAAACTAATGCGACCAAAAGCAACCATAAAAGGAGATACATCTTTTATGGCAACTTCAATAGCTAAAAAGGCACTACCCCAAATAGCAGCAAGAGTTAAAAGCTTTATATAGTCACTAATTTTTGGATTTTCTATTCTATTTATAGTGTTACTCCAGCAATATTTAGTGCAGACTCAATATACATCTCTCTCATCTTTTGAAAAACTGGTCCAGGTTTTCCAGTACCAATTTTTTTACCATCTATCTCTACGATTGGAAGTACAAAAGTAGTTGCACTAGATAAAAAAGCTTCATCTGCATCTAATGCTTCATTTGGTGTAAAAGGTCTTTCTTCTATTTTTATATTATGCTTACTAGCAATATCGATTAAAAGCTTTCTTCTAATTCCTGGTAAAATTGAATTTGAAAGAGGTCTTGTATAAATTACACCATTTTTTACAATATATGCTGTTGAAGATGTTCCCTCTGTTATAAATCCATCTTCTACCATCCAGCCTTCATATGCACCTTTTCTCTTGGCCTGTTCTTTTGCGATGCATTGACCTAAAAGAGCTATTGATTTTACATCTCTTCTTTTCCATCTTATATCTTCAACAGTAACAACTTTAATACCACTTTTTGCTAATGGATTATTGATTACATCTTTTTTAAATCCAAAAGCAGTACATGTAGTTGGAGTATCTTTAGGATAAGAAAAATCACGAGGAGCAATACCCCTAGTAACTTGCATGTAAACACCGCCCTCTTTAATGTCATTTCTCTTAATAATTTCATCTATCATAACTAAAAAATCATCCCCACTCATTGGCCAATCAAGCTCCAATTCACTCAAGCTTCTTCCAAATCTTTCTAAGAATGGCTCTCTATCTAGCACAGTGTAGTTCACAACAGGAACGACCTCATAAACACCATCTCCAAACATATAACCTCTATCAAAAACAGATACTTTTGCATCATCCGCATTCATATACTCGCCATTTAAAAATACAATTCCATTCATAATAATATCTCCTATTTAAGACTTAAATTTCATTAATTCATTATTTAATTTTGTACTCATACTATTAAGTTCATTTGTTGCAATATTAACTTTTTGAATTAAACGACTATTTTCTTCTGTTAATACATTAGATTTTTCAATTTCATCAACAATATAGCTTACTTTATCTGAAGTTTTGATATAGTCTTCTACTGACTTACCAGCAGCATTTACAGCACTATTTAGCACACCCACAACACTACTTATTGTTTCTTGAAGTTCAGCAGATATAGTTGTTAATTTTTCAACTTTTTTTGCATTTGCATTAATCTCATCAGTACTTTCCATCACACTTTGAACTACTAAGTTTGTTGTAGCATCAATCTCACCAAGTGATTTTTGTGTTCTCTCTGCTAAAGCCCTTACTTCATCTGCAACAACTGCAAAACCACGACCATGCTCTCCTGCACGGGCAGCTTCAATAGCAGCATTTAATGCCAATAAATTTGTTTGATCTGCGATATCTCGTATTACATCTAATACACTCTTAACTTCATTTGCGTTTTCTGATGCATTGGTAAGTTTTTCTTGTAAAGACAACTCACTTTCCATAGTTTCTTGCATTGCACTTTGTAGAATATCAACCTTTTTAGTCATATCATTCATCTGCTTATTTGTCATCGCCAACTCTTCTTGTGACTGCTTTGCACCAGCAACAGATGATTTTAACTCTTCACTAAGCTCTTTGCCATTTTGAGCGGTTCTATTTACATAATAACTTTGCTTCTCAGAATTTTTTTCTACATTTAATGTAGTTGATGAAAGCTCATTTGCAATAGTCGAGTTTTTATTAGACACTTCTTTTGAATTATTTATGATAATTTGTATTTTTTCTATAAATTTATTTGCGTTTTTAGTCACATCTATAAACTCTTTTTCTAACCCTTTGCTCTCAAGTCTTGTTGAAAGATCTGCTTGTGAACCTGCAAGATTTTCAAATCTATCATTTAAAATAGTAGTAGATTTTTTAACTGCTCTTCCTAAAAGAATAGAAAATAGAATAGATAATACGATACTTATAAGGGCAGTAATTATAAAGTTTCTTTTTGATTTTTCTAACAATTCAATAGAACTTACAGATTTTTCATATGTAAGCTTTTCAGTCATGTTTCCTAAACTGTTAAAAGATTTTCTCAATTCTTCATAATTTTTATAATATGTTCCATAATAGTATTTTGTTGCTTGAAAAAGAGATACTTTTTTTACCATATTAGCTAAGTAATCCGTATCTTTTTTCCATATTTCAAATCTTTGATGGAATTTATCAAACATATTCTTATGTTGTGGCATATACTTTTTCATAATTTTTTCAAATTTCATAAATTTATCATTTACTTGATTTAAATTTTTATAAACACCATTTTCTAGTAAAACCTTTAGATTTTTTTGTTGTGTGTTATTTGTTGCTTGTAAAATTGATATGTTAGATTGAAACATATTGGTTTCTAACTTCATAAGATAAGTAGAACTTTCAAAAAACTCATTATTTAATGATTTAACATTTTTACTTACATTTTGTAGATTGTTATAGGTTATGATATTTGCAATCACAAGTACTACAACAATAACTAAGTATGATCCAATAATCTTCATTTTAAAATTCATTAATACATCCTCGCATAAAATATTTATAGATTTTACAAGCAACTAACTGTTTTTTTGATAAAATAGAGAAAATAAACTAAAGGATTTAAATGTTATTAGGTGTAAATATAGACCATATTGCAGTATTGAGAGAAGCAAGAAAGATAAATGATCCAGATCCACTTGATGCAGTAAGCTTGGTTAAGCGTGCAGGAGCAGATCAGATAACTATACATCTAAGAGAAGATAGGCGTCATATAAATGATATGGATGCTCTTCGTATCATCGAAAATGCACAGCTCCCGATAAACCTAGAATGTGCTATTGATAGTGAGATTATTGATACAGTCATAGAGATGAATCCTCATAGGATTACTTTAGTACCTGAAAAAAGAGAAGAAGTTACAACTGAGGGTGGACTTGATTTGATTACAAACTTTCAAACAATAGATGATATTAGTAAAAGATTAAAAAAAGAGAATATAGAACTCTCTGTATTTATAGATCCAAATATGTTTCAAATTAAAATGGCAAAAAGTTTAAATGCAGATTGGATAGAGCTACATACGGGACTATATTCAAACATATATGCCATGCTTTTTTCAAATCTTAAAAATACAAATCACTCCATAAAAGAGTTAGATTTTCCTCGTGATATTCTACATAAAAAACTAGATGATGCTCTAAAAGAGTTATCTAAATCATCAAAGCTTGCTGATGAGCTTGGTATAAAGGTTGCAGCAGGCCATGGACTTAACTATCAAAATGTAAAAGCGATTACAAGTATACCTGAGATTATAGAGCTAAATATCGGACAAAGTATCATAGCTCGTAGTGTGTTTACTGGTTTTGAATGTGCCGTAAAAGAGATGATAGAGTTATGCAAAAACTAGCCATAAGTATTGGCGATATCAATGGCATTGGTCTTGAGATAGCCCTTCTCTCTCATGAAACTATTAAAGAGTTTTGTGAGCCTATTTACTGCATAAACAAAACTATGCTTTTTTGGGGTGCTGCTATGCTTGGTTTAGATGTTCCAGATGACTTTATTTGTAAAGAGTGTGGAGATATATTTGAGATTAAAGCTGGAGTTAGCACAAAAGAAGCTGGTAAACTCTCATATGAAAGTTTTCAAACAGCAGTAAGACTTGCAAAAAAAGGCAAAGTTAAAGGCATAGTAACACTTCCAATCAACAAAGAGTCATGGCAAAAAGCTGATGTACCATATGTTGGTCACACTGATGCACTTAGCAGTAAAGCTATTATGATGCTTGGTTGTGAGAAGTTATTTGTTATTTTGTATACTCATCATATTCCACTTAAAGATGTTAGTGACACTATCAAAACTAAAAAACTAAAAAAGTTTCTTTTAACGGTTGCTAATTCATTAAATACTAAAAATATTGCTGTTTTAGGATTAAATCCACATGCTGGAGATGGAGGAGTAATTGGAGATGAAGATTTCAAGATAGCAAAAGCTATTAAAAAAGCAAACAAAAAACTTAAGAAAAAGCTATTTGTTGGACCACTTGTCCCTGATACTGCATTTACTAAGTTTAACAAATACAAGCATATAGTTTGCATGTATCATGACCAAGGACTTATACCTCTAAAATCACTCTACTTTGATGAGAGTATAAATGTAAGCTTGAATGCTGAAATTATGAGGACATCAGTAGATCATGGAACTGCATATGATATAGCCTATAAAAATAAAAAACCATCAACTCTAAGCTATATCAATGCTATTAAATTTTTCTGCGATTGATTTAAGCTCAGCTAGAGCACTATTTTCATCCTCATTAGAGATAACATAGTCAATTTTATTAGGTTTTCTATATACTTTATCGTAGTAATCCACCAAAAGAATCTCAGCTACAATATCTAAGTTACCTTTTTTATAGTGTTCAATTGCATCAAGTTTTGCACTTTTTTTTATGTATGGGGTAATTGTGTTCATAGATTTATAAAAATATTCATCATCAATATTTATGTAATCTTTTAAAATTCGCTCTACTCTTTGTTGTATTGGTGCAGTAATCTCTACTCTTATACCACTTTGAATACGCTTATATAATAAATCTGGCTGTATAATTGAGCCTATCTTTTTACTCTCAGCCTCAATAAATATAAAATATTTTGGGTTAATATTTTGTAGTTTAAATACTAGGTTATTTTGAAATGCCTTTTGATTTGGCTGATTACCATTCATAAGACCAAAAGTTGAACCAAAATGATTTGCTAACCCTTCTAAATCAATAGATGGTGAAAGTTTTTGTATAAGCTCACTCTTACCACATCCAGTGTTACCACCAAGTGCAATAAAATTTTGATGTTCAAAATTTTCGATATAATTTAATACATACTGCCTATACTCTTTATAACCTCTATTAACTTTATAAACTCTATAATCAGCAAGTGAAAGAATTGTTGCAATAGAAGTTGATCTAAGCCCTCCTCTTGCACAATATATACCAATTTTTGATCCAATTTTTACATTTTTATTAAGCCATTTTAAGTGGTTTGATACATTGTTACATATATAACTAGCACCTAGAATCTTTGCATCTTGTTTAGATTGTTGTACATACATCTCACCTATTTCATGATGTTCTTCATCATTTAAAGCATATAAGTTATGTGATGTTGGTATGTGAGATTCTTTGTACTCTTTTGGGCTTCTAGCATCTATAATTAGATCAAATTTATCATCATATAACTCATCTGCACTTATCTCTTTAAGCATATTAGAACTTTTCTTCTATAAGTTTTTTAAGTTTTACATAAATCATTTCAAAATCTGTTGAGTAGACTCTTGTATTGGCAATTGCTGTGATAAAGTTTGTATCTTTTTGCCATCTTGGTACAATATGATAGTGAACATGCTCTGCGATACCTGCACCACCACACTCTCCTAGATTCATACCGATATTGACCCCATGTGCACCAAAATCTTCTTTTAAAAGCTTTACAGATTTTTGTACCAATTCACTCATCTCAAGCCAAACTTCTGATGAGAGTGATTCTATAGCATCAATATGTTTGTTTGGTATTACCATAAAATGACCAGGAGTATATGGGTACTTGTTCATCACTAAAAAACAGTTTTTAAAATAACCAAGTACATGCAAGTTCTCTTTCTTCTCAGGATTTTCAACAGCATAACAAAATGGGCAACCAATTTGTTCTTGAGTGACATACTCATCTCTCCATGGAGCATAAAGTCTATCCATTAAATCTTACCAATTCTTTCAAGGATTCACTAATATTTTCTTTTCTCATAAAATGCTCGCCAATCAAAAAGGCGTCAGCCCCTACACTGCTTAAGTGTTCAATTGTTTCTTTGTCATTTAATCCACTCTCAGCAACAATAATTTTACCATTTGGAATTAGTGGCATAAGTTTTTCTGTTAGGTCCATATCCATCTTAAATGTATCAAGATTTCTATGGTTAACTCCAATAATATTTGCTCCAGCAAAGATGGCTTTTGTTAAATCTTCTTTGTCATGTATCTCAACAAGGGCTTCCATCCCAAGTCTCCATGTATACTCTAGTAGATTTTTTAACTCTTTCTTGCTCAGTGCTTTTGCAATAAGTAGAACAAAATCTGCTCCATATGCTAAAGCCTCAACCAACTGATACTCATCAACTATAAAGTCTTTTCTCAGAAGTGGAGTGGAAACATATCTTCTTATCCCAGAGAGGTACTCTATGTTACCTTTAAAATAATGTGGTTCAGTTAGTACAGAGATTGCACTTGCTCCACCTTTTTCATACTCTTGAGCTATCATTAGAGGGTCAAAATCTTCTCGAATTATTCCTTTACTTGGACTTGCCTTTTTGACTTCCGCTATAATTCTATATGGGTTCTCTTTTGTTGCAGTTATATATGGCTTTATATCTCGTGGCTGAAATGGATTAAAGGCAAGACTCCGTCCAAGCCAGTCCATTGTAAACTCTTTTTTTCTTCGCTCTAAGTCATACTTAGTTTTTTCTATTATCTCATCTAAAATCATCTACTTTTTACCTTTTTTAACACACTTGTTTATCTTCTTTGAATGCTCTATAAGTTCTTTTTCCTTACTCACTTTTATGAGTTTGTCCATGATATCTTTAGCTTCAGTACATCTACCTAACTTATAATAACCCCATGCAATTGAGTCTAAATAAAATGGAGATTTCGGTTCTTTTAAGAGTGCCGCTTTAACTAGCTCTATACCTTTTTGAACATCTATATCATGATCAATCAACAGATACCCATAATAGTTAAAATAAAGAGGGTCATGAAGCTTAGATATTACTTTTTCAAACTTTTTAGAGATTGATTTCAATATTTTTTTATTCATTCTCTTTTTTTGAGATTCATACTCATATATTGCCATTCTACCAAGATAGTTTAAATCTGAAGTCTTTTTATATAGTCGCTCCGCTACTTTATATGCCTCTGTATAATCATGTGATGAAGTGTATATATCAAGTAACATTTCCTGATTGTATCCACTTTTTTCTAAGAACTTAATAGCACCATTTTTATCCTTAATATAAAGAAGTAATTCAATAACTTTTTTAGCATACTCTTCATTTTTAAAGCGGTAATATAACTTTTTATATGTTGAAATTACACCATCTATATTTCTCTCTTTTCCATATATTTCAATAAGTTTATAACAAGTGTTTAATTCACAAGTATTTAACCTAATATGTGTTTCCAAAAGTGCAATTGCATCATCTTTTTTATTTAAATAATTATATAAAATATCAACTATATGAAGTAGTGATGCTTCGTCGTTTTGTAATCTATATGCACTTTCAAAATATTTTAGTGCAAGATTATAAGATTTTTTTTGTAAATATATACTACCAGCAATTTGAAGATTTCTTGCATTTTTATCATCTTTTAAAAGTTCTAAAACCTTTTTTTCTGCCTCTTTATATCTTTTTTCTTGAAGCAAAAAACCAATTTCTATTCGTCTTAGTTCACTATTTTTAGGGTTTTTACTTAGTGCCTGTGCTAGCAACTGTTCTGTTTGAGAAGAATCTTTAGATAAAAACGAAATTTTAGTTGCTTCAATCATATAATTTATTTTTCCACTTTTATTATAAAGTGCTTTATATATCTCCATAGCAGCCTTGTGATTGCCGATTTTTTGCTCTTCTAGTGCAGCTAAAATCATATAATCTTCATTTGCAAATGATTTTTTACCAACTAAATTCTTATTTGGCTGAGTTGTCGAGCACCCTGCAAAGAAAAAAACTATGACGATTGTGAAAGCTTGTATATACCTGGACACTCTTCTTCTACCTCTCTTATATTGTTTTTAAAATGATCCCAAAAAGGAAATGTTCTGCACTGTGTTGGTCTTTGATCATAAACACTACATTGCTTTTTAACTGTATCAAAAAAGATACATCTAAAACCATCACCGTATTCTAACTCTTTAAGACTATAACGATACCCAATTTTAGATAAATAGTTTGTTATAAACTCCTCTTTAGTCAATTTTAATTTTTTTTGTAGTTCTGCTATCTCACTTGGTTTTACCCAAATATAACCGCTCTCACCAATACAACACCTACCGCCGCACTCATCACATGCACTAGAATCAAATGCAAATGAAAAACCATCTTTTTTTAACAATGTTGGCATAGTTGACTCTGTGTTTGTGTTTTATTGTATATTTCATTCATTTCACTGCTATCCATAAAAAGTGGGGAAACTATTTTACATAAAGATTTTGAACTTTTTTTAGCATGAATTAAAACAAGAGATGCATCTTTAGTTTTTTTAGTATGAACAAAACGAATATCATTTACTTTAAATTTAAAATTTAAAAGTGTAGCTAAGAGCATATCAATCTGCTTTGCATCATAACAAAATATAAATGATCCCCTTGGTGCTATTAGTGAAGATACTGACTTACAAAGCTCATCAAATGGAAGAGTATTCGCATATCTACTAATTTTTAAAGCAATATTTTTACTCTTTTGACTGCCCTCATTGTAAAATGGTGGATTTGAGAGAACAATATCGAACTTTTTTTCAAAATTTGCCTCTGTAATATCAAGTTCTAAAATTTCAGTTTCAAGATGATTTTTAGCTGCACTTTTTTTATTTAAAAAAACATGAGAAGTTTGAACATCAACTTGCGTAAGATCAATTGCTGGAAAATTACGCTTTAAAAGTAGACCTAAAATTCCACATCCACTTCCAATATCTAAAACTTTTCCTTTAATATTGAATTTCGATATAAAATCATAAAGAATTAAAGAATCACTATTAAATCTATATCCATCTTTATATTGAAATAGGTACAGTTTGTTATCTGTAGACACGAATTACAAATCCCCTTTTACTTTTTGATTCTATGCTATATACAGTATAACTTATCTTAACATCATCACCAAATTTTTCATGAATTAACCATCCACCCTCTTTTGCCCTATCTCGACCTAATCCAATATTTGAAAGCCTTGTCAATCTCTTTATCTCACTATCACTAATTCCTAAGGTTCCATCTCTTTGCACCTTATTAAGTGAGGCAAAACCACCACTTCCTATAATAGGTATAACTTCAAAGTAATCTGATTTGCTATATTGGCTTAAAAACTTATCTACTTTTTCTTTACATGTAGAGCTGATTTTAAAGTTTCCACTAATCATATCTCCACACTCTACTTTGCCTAACAACTCGAGTTTAGATGCAGATTTAGAAGTCCTGTTTTTAGTTTCAATCTCTTTAATACTCTTTTTTAATGCTGTGATTCTTCTTATATATTCTCCGAGCTTTTCTTTATCTTTATCTCTTAATTTTAATTCATTTTTTATTAATGAAATTTTTTCATTTAATATAGCAATTTTTTCTATGTAGCTCTTTTCACTAGCAATCATGCTATCTTTTGATGAAATTAAGTTTTTATTATTTGAAATTGTTTTATTAAGCTCAATCCCTAGTTTTTTATTTTTTTCTCTTAAATTTGCTATTAAATCTCTATTTTCAATATTATTATATTTTATTTTCATCTCTAGTGACGCTATTTTTTGATTTAAAATACCATAGTTACTGTTATGCTTTTTTTCACTCTTTTTAATCTCTCTATCTATTTTAACTCTAGTATCTTCTTCCCCCTTTTCAAGCTCTTTAATCTTGTCTTGTAGTTGAAGTATTTTGTCATTTTTTTGTGATGTTTCTTTAATTTTTTCAGTCAAACTAGTTTTAACACTTTTTTCACTTATTTTTAATTTTTCAAGCTCTTTTTTTAATCTTTTAATTTCATCATTTGATCTATTTATTTCTAATGCTTTTTGTTTTATAATTTTTTGAATATTTATTTTATTTGTCTCTTTAATATTATTACTCTCTTCTACTAGAGAATTATTTAGTTTTATTTCTTTATTCAATTTTTTTATAAGATCATCAATCTCTTTTTTCTGTTCCATATCAATTTTTTTATACTTATCTTCAATTTTTTTAATAATCTCTTTATATTTTTCCTTAATAGCCTCTTTTTCTAAACTACTATTTTTCACAATTTCATTAAATTCTTGAAGTTTTTTACTATTTTCAGATTCAATTTTTAAAATATCTTGTGAATTTTTACTTAAAAGTCTATTTTTTTCAAGCATCATTTCATGTATTTTATTTTCTAGCGAAAGAATATCTTGATCTTTTTTACTAAGCTCTTGTACCATGACTGTATTCTTTGAATTAAGTCTATCTTTAAGTTCAGAAATTTGATTATTTAACGAGTTATTTATATTTTTCACTGAATTTAATTTTGACTCATACATTGTATTTATCTCTTTTTCTCTTTTTAGAGACTCCCTTTTCTCCTTATCAAGCTCTTTTTTTAAGCTAATAACAATATCTTTTGAACTACTATTTTTTTGATTTAATTTTTGTGATAACTCAATATTTTCTCTATGAAGATCATTTATCTTTTGTGTAAGCTCACTTATGTTTTTATAATGCTGCTTCTCTGCTTCATTAATTTTTTCAAGGTTGTTAGAGAGAAGTTTCTTTTGATTGGTACTATTTTTTGACTTCTCATACTCTACCATTTTAGCTAACTCATTTTTATCAGCGACAAGCAAAATGTTTTCTCTCTCTAAAAATGATATTTTATTATTTAGTGAGTCAATTATATTGCTAGTTTCTGTTAAGGGGTTACCATTATCATCAAATATATTTGTTTCTTGTTCATATATTTTAGTTAATTTTATATTGTTTTTATTAATATACTTTTTTTGTATATTTTCTGGTAGAGAGTCGAATGTCAACTCTTTTTTTAGAACATATTCATCATTTAATTCTTTTAAACTTATCCCACCTAAGTTACCAAATAGATAAAAAAGCAGTAGGCTACCTATAAAAAGTAGCCCTAATACTATTGATAAAAAGAGTAAAAACGAATTGTTTCTCTGCATATATTATTTATTTTTTGTTTTTAGAATATGAGTTACTATATCGTGTGCATGATTTAGTGCAATCGCGATAGATCCACCACTTTGAACAGCAATATCACCTGCAAGGTAGAGTCCTTTTGTCTTTGTTTCAAAGTTTTCATCAAATTCAGGCTTATTATTTTCATCAAATGTTACACCACAATTTCTTAAAAAATCTACAGGTGTAGTTCCACCAATGGCATATATTACTCTATCATATATAGTATAATATCCATCTGTAAAATTAACTTTTACAAGTCCATTTTCATTCTCTAAAGATGTAACATCAACTCCCATTCTTAGTCTTAATTTTTCTTGTCCATTATACTCATATATCATTTTTTCATTGATCTCATTAAGTCTTGTAAACTTATCTCTTCTGTAGTTCAAAGTAACAGTATTTGTTTTTGAGAGCTCAATTGCATATTCGACAGCTGAATTTCCACCACCTACAAGTAGAAGTTTCTCTCCACTTGAACACTTGTCTAAGTTAAAATTTACTCTATCTTTAATTGATGGGGGTATTTTATAGCTTGGCTTATTTGGCTTACCCATAGTTCCAATTGCAATTATGACATTTTTTGATGCATAACCTGCGGTTGTTGTTATAATCTGAAAAATATCGCCATCTTTTTTGATCTTTTCAACTTCAGAATTAAATGCAGTATCTATCTTACCAGTATCTAAAAGCTCATCAAAGTAGTTTAGTGTACTCTCTTTTGTACCGTCTGTAAAATCAACATTTCCTGAGAGTTCTATAACCTGACCTTTATAATCTTTATCAACTCTTTTGTTGTCTTTATAAAATTTTCTAATTGTCTGAGAGTGATTATCTCCTTTTTCAATCATAAGAATTTTATCTAGACCCATTACTTTTGACTCAACAGCAGCACCAATTCCTCCAGGACCTCCACCAATTATGACCATATCGTATACTTGTTGCATTTTTACTTCCATATTTTGATTTAATCATTTATTATAGCAAAAAATAGTAAAATTAATTTTATATTGAATATTAAAGGCTTAAATATGCACAGTTTCTTAAATGAACTTAAAACTTCTAGCAGTAAACTTTCTACATTGAAATCTAGTAAGAAAAACATAGTTTTATTACAAATGGCAGCTTCTTTAAGAGATAATTGTAATGTTATATTAGATGAAAATGCTAAGGATATGGCAAATGGAGAAAAAAACCATCTTACAAAAGCTCTTCTTGATAGACTTTTTTTAGATAAACATAGACTAGAAGATATGGCAAAAGCAATAGAAGATATTGCAATGCTAAAAGAGTCAGTAGGTCGTATATTAGATGGTTGGGTTGTACCAAGCGGACTTCGCATTGAGAAAGTTTCAGTGCCTATTGGTGTTGTTGCGGTTATATATGAGAGTCGTCCAAATGTAACAAGTGACACAGCTGCACTATGCTTTAAAAGTGGCAATGTCTGTGTTTTAAAGGGTGGCAAAGAAGCCCATTTTTCAAATCATATCATAGCAAAAACTCTTCAAGATGTCTTAGAAAAAAATAGTCTTCCAAAAAATATGATATCACTTGTCCCTGATGAGACTAGAGAGGGTGTCTCAAAACTTATAAAGATGGACAAATACATTGATCTTATTATACCAAGAGGAGGAGCTGGACTTATTCAATATATAAGTCAAAATTCAACAGTTCCAGTTGTAAAACATGACAAAGGTTTGTGTCACACCTACATAGACAAGGATGCAGACATCGAAACTGCTCTAAGAGTATCTATCAATGCCAAATGCAGAAGAGTTGGTATTTGTGGAGCAATGGAAACGCTTTTAATACATAAAGATATATCTGCAAAAATACTTCCTATGTTAAAAGAAAAGTTTAATTCAAATCAAACAGAGCTTTTAGGATGTGAAATTACAAAACAGATAATTGGTACAAAACTAGCAACCGAAGATGACTATAAAACTGAGTATTTAGACAATATATTGAGCATCAAAATAGTTGAAAATTTTCATGAAGCTATAGCTCATATTGGAACATATGGTTCACATCATTCAGATGCGATAATTACAGAAAATTACACAACAGCTGAAGAGTTTCTAAACTGTATAGATTCAGCATGTGTATACCTAAATGCAAGTACACAATTCACCGATGGTGGAGAGTTTGGATTTGGTGCAGAGGTTGGGATTAGTACAAATAAGCTACATGCTAGAGGTCCTATGGGTATCAATGAGCTAACAACATACAAATTTAAGATATACGGTAATGGCAATGTCAGAAAATAGAGTGCTAGATGTCAAAGACTTAACATTTGGTTACAAAAACTCAAAAAATCTATATGAAAATCTATCTCTACATATAGAGGTAGGAGAGGTAGTAACTGTCCTTGGAGCAAGTGGTAGTGGCAAAAGCACTCTTTTTGAACTCATAACAAAAAACTTAAAACCAACTTGTGGAGCTATTACATGTAGAAATATTGCACAAGTTTTTCAAGATCCATACAGCTCTTTTCATCCAACTTATACTATAAAAAATCAGATAAAAGATGTAGCCTCTTTAGAGGGATATGAAGAAATTTGTAATGCACTTGAGCTAGATACTACTTTTTTGGATCAAAAACCACATAAACTTAGTGGTGGACAACTTCAAAGATGCTCAATCCTTAGGGCACTTTTAATGAAACCAAAACTTCTTTTAGCAGATGAGCCTACAAGTGCACTAGATAATGTAACTCAACTAGAAGTCATGAGACTTCTAGTAAAGTTTTTAGATAGAGTCGGAATCCTACTTATCACCCATGATGAACATCTAGCATCATGGTGCAGTGACAGAATTATAAG
>Ga0256840_1000591_pt1 | contig 36677 bp, 42 predicted proteins | sample 355202metaG_FD_185969 | JGI IMG/M metagenome (GOLD analysis project Ga0256840, IMG submission 185969) | Hydrothermal vent microbial communities from Mid Atlantic Ridge, Atlantic Ocean - 355-202 | ecosystem: Environmental > Aquatic > Marine > Hydrothermal vents | place: Atlantic Ocean: Mid...
CCATCTTTTTATTTACCTTCATTTTTTATTGATACTAATTTAAATCCTGTTGAAACTTTTACTAATTTTTTTTCTTTCACAAGTTTAGATACATTACGTGAAAATGTCTCTGGGGTCATACTAAGTAAAGATGCAATTTCATACTGTTTTAAATCTAAACTCAACGTAGGGTTTCGCTCATAAAATTGTAGTATTTTTTCTATGGCGGTAGATGCAATATTAAAATGTATATTTTGCTGTAAAAGTTCTACCTTTTCAAGGATAGACTGAATCATGGTATAGGAGATTTTTGGGTTAGTCATAAAAAGTTTTTCAAATTCAAAAATATTTATTTTAAGGATGGCACCATCGGTTTTAAATGTGGCAGATGAAGGTAGGGGTGTATGACGCAAAGTTGCTGGTTCAGCTAATAGAGAGTAGCGTTTAAAATAGCCTATAACTATCTCATTTCCTTTACTGTCATGCTTAAAGATACTCACTACGCCAGCTACTAAAATCATTAGAGAATCACTGATTTCTCCTTCGATAAAGAGTGTACTTCCCTCATTGTATTTAACTATGCTAGAGATCTTCTCCAATATTGTAATGTCTTCTTTTGCTAAAGACGTAAACATTTTGACTTCTTTGAGTATGGTACTGATTGATTTTGTTTGCATACTAAACTATAGCATATATAGCTTTGAAAAGTGAATTACAAATACATTTCGAATGGGGGGGGTGGGTGCAAGTGCGTCATATAAAAAACTATAAATTTATGTGTATATAGCATAATTTTGTCAAAAATATGCTAATTATATATAAAAAAAGAGATTTAAAGTTTTTTTTATCTTTTTATAAGATAGAATTGTGTTATAATGACCGCATCTTAAAATTAAAGGAAGAAGAATGACAAAAGCAGATTTTGTAGAACTAGTACAGAAGAATGGTGAATTTGAAAGCAAAGCAGCAGCAGAGAGAGCAGTAAAAGCATTTACTGCATCAGTAACAGAAGCATTGGTAAAAAAAGAGACAGTATCTTTGGTAGGATTCGGTACTTTTTCAACAGTAGATGTTGCAGAAAAATCTGGTAAAGTTCCTGGAACTGATAAAACATATACAAAAGCAGCACATACTGCACCAAAATTTAAAATGGGTAAAACAATCAAAGACGCAGTTGCTGGCAACTAAGCATAGTCAACTGTAACCCTTTTAAAATATATTTGCTACATGGGGGTAGCAAATATAACACTTCATATACTTCATAAATTTTTTCAAAACACACTATAAACAGCACTAGGCTATACTACTGTATATTTTATTTGGGAGTATTCTATGGATTTACACGATGTTGTATGTTTAGGTGTTGCAGGAAATTTTGCACATCATCTTAAGCAAGCAGGCGAAGAAGAAGATTTTAAAAATGTTGTGACAGATGAATTGCATGCACCTAAAGGTATTTTTCCTTTTTATCTACCTCATAGTGAAAGTTTTTTAGGACTTTACTCTATAGGGACGGATACTTTACAACTTCCTAATTATGTAGCCAATGCTCAAGTAGAACCAGAGATTGCCGTACTCTTTGATATTTATTATGACAATTCAAATAATGTAACAGAATTAGTGGCAAAAAAGTTTACAACCTTTAATGACTGTACTATCAGAAAAGAGGGAGCAAAAAAGATATCTGAAAAGAAATCTTGGGGACCGAACTCTAAAGGCATAGCTGATAAATGGATATCCATAAACAAGTTTGAAAAGGGTGGGGTGATGGACAACTATCATCTATGCTCTTTTGTGAATCGTGACGGTGTTTTGCATCCTTATGGGGTAGATGCACCATTATTGGGATATTCTTACTTCTATACTAAACTAAAACGATGGCTCATTGATAAGATGAATCATCAAAAAGAGTTTGGACCACTTGAAGACATTTCTATGCATTTGAAAGAGTGTCAATACCCAAAACAAGCACTGATTTCCATAGGGGCAACAGCCTATGCTGAGTTTGGTGAAAATAATTATTTAAAAAGTGGTGATGAAGTCTATGTCATAGCGTACGATAAACATAAAGATGATGCAAGTGTATCTGCATCACCTTCAAAAGTCATTTTACATCAAAAGGTAGTCTAGTAGAGATGTTCACGTTTAAAGTACTCTTGTCCTACTTTACATAGAGGACAGGCTTTTGGTGCTTTTTTACCTCTATGAACATGTCCACAGACTTCACAAACCCAGTACTCTTCATCTTCACTCTCAAAGAACCCATCTTCTATCATGGCAAGCTTGAGTGCTTCATACTCTCTTTCATGCTCTACTTCCACTTTAGCAATGGCTGTAAAGAGACGTGCAAGGTCTTTATGTCCTTCTTCTTTTGCGATGGCTGCAAAGTTAGGGTACATTTCAGTATGCTCATAGTGTTCACCCTCCATACCTGTTTCAAGGTTTTTAAGTGTCCCCTCTAGCTCTTCACCATCTACGAGTTTGTGGTAAGCTTTGTACTGGGCACGTGCATGCCACATTTCATTGATAGCGGCTTCTTTAAAGTGACGTGAGATAGAATGCCAACCTTCTTCTGCAGCGATTTCAGAAAAAAGGTCATATTTGTTTCTTGCCATACTTTCGCCTGCAAATGCTTTCATAAGGTTTACAGAGGTAAGGTCTTGCGTAATGCACTTCATCTCTTCTCCACAGCAAGTAAGTGTGCCACCACCTACGCTTTGTACTTCTATTTCGTTACCGCATGTGTCACATTTATATGTTTCGTATTGTCTCATTTTATTTCCTTAGTTTAGTTTTTTCTTTATGTCTGCTACGAACTCTGTGATGTCATCATAGAGTGCTTGTAGGTCTTCTTCATGTTCTACTTCATCTGCTAAGATAGAAGAGACGATGTCATAGGTAACAATGTCTTTATCTTTGGTCATTTCAGCTAATTGAGAGTACACAGAAATGGCACACTGCTCACCTTTTATAGAGTCTTCTAATATGCTTACCACATCAAAGTCTTTAGGCTCTTCGTATCCACAGTTAGTATGGGTAAACCACTCTTTAGGGTTGAGTAGTGGTGTGCCTCCTAATTGGAGTATACGGTCTGAGACCATATTGGCATGTCTTAGCTCATCTGCTGCATGTTGTTGCAGTTCTACAATGGCTGCATCTTTCATAATGCCTTTAATGACCTTTGCCTCAATAAAGTATTGGTAATAGGCTAGCCATTCATCTGCATAAGCTTTATTGAGTTCAGTGATAATATCACTGATTTCAATACCTTTAATAATAGAATTTCCTCTGCGTGCCATAACTGCTCCTTTAGTGTATCAAAAGATAATTTTTATCCTTTGTAGATATAGTATAACTTCTTTAAACTTAAAGGAAAATAATTATCGTTTAAGGTTTTGAAAGAGTTAGATAAAGTATAGAATACTTAGGTTAATGAAAAGCATATAGTAGAAAGTATGTGGAGAGTAGCAGATGTGCTAAACCCTAACGAAATGAGTAGGGTTTAGGTCAGATAGTTAGATATTACAGGGGTAACTTAGCTTTTAAACCAAGATTTTACTCTTTCAAAAGCACCATCAAAACTGCTTTTGTGAGGACGGCTTTCTACGCCGTAACTTTCTTGAAGTTTTTCTAGGAGTTCTTTTTGATCTTCATTTATTTTTTTAGGAAGTATCATCTGTATTTGTGCAATGAGGCGACCTTTTCGTCCGCCATGTACATCAGAAACACCTTCACCAGCAAAGATAAACTGCTCTTTGTCTTTGGTACTTTGTTTGAGTTCTAACTCTAATTCTCCATCAAGAGCTGGGATAGAGATGGTTTCACCCAGTATGGCTTGGGTAAAGAAAACAGGTACTTCTATGTAGATGTCTGTGCCATTTCGTACAAAGTTTTCATCTTCTTTTACAGCAAAGGTTATGTACATATCACCACGTTGATTGCCTCTGCCTTCATTTCCATATCCACGAGCATTTAAACGCTGTCCAGAGTCAACACCAGCAGGTATAGTGATGGTAACTGTGTCTTCTTCTACATGGTAGCCTTCACCATCACATGCACCACATGGGTCTTTCACTTTTTGACCTTGTCCTTGACACTGTGGACAAGTTTGTGCAAACTGCATAGGCCCTTGACGCATGAGGACTTGACCTTGACCACCACAGTAGTCACAGGTTTCTAATTTCGCATCTTTTGCTCCTGTACCTTCACAGGTATCACAGGATACTTTGTATGTCATGTCTACTTCTTTGGTACATCCAAAGACAGCTTCATGAAACTCTAATGACAGCTCTATTTCAAAATCAAGGGCATATTTTTGGCTAGGGTCACGACGTGATTGTCTCGTACCAAAGCCTCCTCCTCCACCAAACATAGAGTTAAACATATCCATAACGTCGTCCATGTTGGTACCACCAAAGCCTCCACGACCTCCCATGCCTTGACCTTCAAGTCCAGCTTTCCCATAACGGTCATAGATAGAACGCTTTTCTTCATCTGAGAGTATTTGGTATGCTTCGTTGACTACTTTGAATTTATCTTCTGCTTCTTTGTCATCAGGGTTTCTATCTGGGTGATATTTCATAGCAAGTTTGCGGTATGACTTTTTAAGTTCAGCACCTGAACAATCTTTACTTACTTCCAATACTTCATAATAACACATTTCTGTCATTGATTTCTCCATATTTATGAGGGAATATTTTGGCGAATTCTACCATAATTTTGTTATAATACATAAAACATTGTAGAGGTAGAAATTATGGTTGTTCATATTGTGACATTTGGGTTTAAAGAAGAAAATAAAAAAGCAAATATTATTCAGGCAAAACAGATGCTTGAAAACCTTATGGGTGCAGTGCCAAGTCTAAGAAGTATTGATGTTGGGGTGAACTTTTCAAATGAAGAGCGTGCAATGGACATGAGTATTATCACAGTGTTTGAAAGCAAAGAAGGTTTGGATGCATATGCAGTTCACCCTGAACATGTAAAAGTTGTTGCATTCATAAAAACAGTGGTAGCGTACTCTAAGGTTGTGGACTATGAAAGAGCATAATGCCTAAACATTATAAGATAGAAGCATTTGAAAACTTAGTAGATGCTTTTCAATCCCTCCCTTCTATAGGTAAAAAGTCTGCTATTCGTATGGCATATCATGCTGTTATGGTAGATGGTTTTGCTGCGATGAAGTTAGCACATGCTTTGGAAATGGGTATCAACAGTATTCAGAAGTGTTCTAAGTGTCATAACATGAGCGAAGATGAGCTTTGTACAATATGTTCAGACCCTTATAGGGACTCTAGTAAACTTTGTATTGTGCAGTCTGCTAAAGATATTTTGACTATAGAGGAGAGTGGACAGTTTAAAGGAGTGTACTATGTGATTTCTGAAGTGAGAGACCTAGATGAGGCACATCTTTTTTATGCAGTAGGTGGAGTAGATGAGATTATTTTTGCCTTTCCTCCAAGTATCGCTACAGATACGATGATACTTTACATTGAAGATAAGTTACAGGGTTTAGAGATACACTTTACTAAGATTGCCCAAGGTGTACCTACAGGTGTTGAACTAGAAAATATAGATATAATCTCACTCTCGCGTGCATTAGAGGCGAGAGTAAAAATTTAATAAGGAAATAAGATGAAGAAAATAATTATAGGCTGTATGTTAGCAGGGTCATTAGCGATAGCAGGATCAGTTGGTCAAGTAGGACTAGGATATTCTAAAGGGGGTAATAGCAATAATATTACAGCTTTTGGTTCATTAAATGTATTGAGTAATATAGGTTTAAGATTGGAATATACAAAAAACATATCAGAAAATCCAGAGTTTTCGACAGAAGATATTAGTAGATATGGTTTGTTCGCAACGTATACCTTACCATTGCCTGCAAACTTTTCAGTGACACCTAAAATTGGTTTAACTAAGACAGATGGTACTTTTCAATTGATAGATACACTTCAAACAGTTTCAAATTCTTCAACAGAATTTACATATGGATTAGAAGTCAATTATCATTTCAATGAAAAAATATCTGTTTTTGCGGGTTATACGGATTATGGTAATACTTTAGAGTTAACTAACATAGATAGCTCTAAGCTTGATAGTGCGCATTATACATTTGGTGTCAAGATAGATTTGTAATTTCTATCTTGTCTAATTAATTGTTTGAAATTTTTGCAAGCTCTGATTCAATCATCGCTTTCATTTCTGGCATATGTTCCATCATGCGGCTTTGACCTATCTGTGCTGAGGCGGCTGCTAGTTGTGGCATGATTTGCACCGTTTTTTGACCCAGTGGTGTTTGGTAAAATTTATTAAGCTCTTTAAGTTCTTCTACAGTGTAGTTTTTCGCATACAATGCTGCGATGTCTCCACGCTGTGCATCCCATCCCATGTACTTTGTAAAAAATGCTTCGATAGTAGACTCTATGGCTTTAAGCTGAGGGTTAGACTGTACTTGCATCTGCGTGATACGTTTAATCATACCTTCATAACTCTCTTTCATATTCATTGTTGCTAAGAGTGTAAGTGCCTCTGAGTTTGCCTGATGCGCAGGAATGGTTGATTTTAGCTCTTTTTTCATAGCTCCTCCACATTTACCAGCACTTGCATCTTTATGTGCTGCTCCACATTGTGCTTGAAGTGTAAGAGGAAGTGCAAAAGTTGCGATGAGTAGAAGTGTTTTTGATGTTGTGTTTAACATTGTTATCCCTTGTTTTAAGTAAATCATTATAACTTACAATAGTTGATGATAATATTAGTGAATGATAGTTTTTGAGTAAATAGAAGTAATTGTGAGATGAGGTAGCCATGCTGACTACCTGTGAGGAAGTATGGTTATTTCCCTCCACACTTACCTTGTCCACATTTCATCTCTTTCTTTTTGCTTTCACTGCTACATGAGGTACACGCTGAACATGTTTTTTGTCCTGAAAAAGTGTCATACATCCATTCAGCTATTTGTACACGTTCTTGGGCAGTCATTGTTTTTCCAATAGCTGGCATGAGTCCAAAATGTTCAACCGCTTTTGGGTTACAAAGTACTTTTTCTTTACTAGGATTTTGGATATAGTCTGTAACAAAAGCGACAAATGCTTCTTTACTTTGATGTGCCATTTTTACTTTCATGGCTACTTTCATCATAGGTGGTGCTTTCATCTTCATCATTGCTTCTCTATGGGCAGGAGTACCTCTTTGACCCATACCTTCAGGGGGCATTTTAACATGACATGAGACACATTTGTTTTCAAAGACTTCTGCACCTGTTTGTGCTTGTAGAGTGAGGGTTGTGAGTAATATAGATGCTATTAGTAGTAGTAGTTTGTTCATTGGTTTCCTTTAAGATATTTAGCAGAAGTATAGCAAAGTAATGTAAACAGTTTGTGAATTATAGAGCCAAAAGCATGATAAGACCAAAAAGAATAGGCTGGTGTAAGAGGTATATGAGTAGGGCATGTCGCCCAGAAAAAGCTAAGAAGAGGTTAAAACGATTTGTTGCGTTTAAAAGAGGGAACGTAAATACTTTATTTTGCCATGCAAACCCTACAAAAGCAATACCAAATAACACCACCGAAAACCAAGGAAAGACAATGACTAAGTCTTCGGTATACTTAGGTAAATGAAGGGGTGATTGTAAAATATCGAAGAGATATTGGGTATGTAAAAATCCAAAGTAAGAACCTACAAGGATGAAAAGACCTAGTAAAAAGGAAAGACTAGGAAAGGGTACAAGGAGAAGTCCAAGCCATGAAGCAAACAAAATAAAATGCAAAATGCCAAAGTAAACCCATCTATCTGGAAACTGAATATACGTAGCCACTGAGACAAGTATGGAGGCTACGCTTAGCATGAATGTACGTTTGTACATACGTTTCCAACGAATGTTTGGTCTATGTACTAAGGCTAGACTAATTCCCATAGAAAAAAGAAACATGCTCACTATGACATAGCGGGCATAGACCCAAAAGAAATCTTTTTTAAGGTTTATATCTATGAAATGAAAATAGTTTAAATCATAGGCTAAATGAAAGAGAACCATGAGCAAGATAGCCCAACCTCTAAAAACATCTAACCCTAGTAATCGTTCTTGATGCATGTTTCTACTTTTAATTATGTATTGGTGACTAAAAACTGTCCCATCATACCTGCATCTTCATGCTCTAGGTAATGACAGTGGTACATATACGGCACAGTATTGTCTTCATAGTCTACCATTTTGACGATAAACTTTAGACTTTGATGGGCAGGAAGATAGACAACATCTTTGTATCCCTTTTCATTCTCTGGTACAGTAGATGTTTTTCCGTTACGCTCAAACACCATAAAGTGAGTGGCGTGTATGTGAAAGTTATGGTCTATCATCATATCATTTTCAATTTCCCATATCTCTATTTGGTTAAGGGGAACACGTTCGTTGATGTAGTTTATATTCATAGAACGTCCATTGATGTTGAGGTTACGCATCATTCCTGAGAGTGTAAACTTACGTGTACGCAGAGCATCTTTAGGATGGTATTTGGTTAAGGTTGTTAGCTTAGCAGGCAGTACTGTCTTTATACTGCTTTTTTGCGTGACGTTGATGCTTAGAAATGTTTTTTGCTCTCTGAGTTCTCGTAGCTCAAGGGTTTTACCTAAATCTTCAGAGACGTCAATGACAATTTCTGCACGTTCAGCAGGCGAGAGTGTAAGTTTTCTCATCTCTACAGGGGCTTCTAAAAAAGCGTTGTCTGTGGCGATTTGCTTAAAAATCCTTGCATCAGAAAAAGCTAAAGTGTACACCGATGAGTTTGATCCATTTAAGATTCGGAAACGTATCTCTTTTGCTTCAGCATCGAGGGTTGGTTCTATCGCTCCATTGGCAATGAAAGTCTCGCCTACATAGCCATGCATAATGTCCATCATGCTAGGACTATAGTCGATTTCTCCATTGGAGAAATTTCTGTCTTGAAGTACTAGTGGTATGTCATCTACACCATAACGTTTTGGTAAGTCTAAGGCTTTACTCTCTTCATCTTCGATGATGATAAGCCCTGCTAAACCCATGTAAACATGTTCAGCTGTCTTGTCCATAGTGTGAGGGTGATACCAGTTGGTACAGGCTTTTTGCTTCACAGTGTACTTTGCAGACCATGTTGTGTTAGGAGCAAAGGGTTGATGAGCCGTGCCATCCATACTTGGTGGGACATGCATACCATGCCCATGCATGGTAATCTCTTCTCTTAAGGTATTGGTATAATTTATAGATACATCATCGCCATTTTGCATCAGAAGTGTTGGACCTAAATAGGTACTGTTGATGGCATAGGTTTTTGTTTTTATGTCCTCAAAAAAAGTATGTTGTGCTTCTTTTACCTGTAAGTCATAGTGATGTACACCATCTCTTAGTGTTGGTTTTAGAAGTTCTGGGATAGGAAGTCTGTTTCTCTTCTGACGAATGGGTGTTGTTTCTTTCGCTTCACACCCCGTTAAGAGTGTAAAAGCGGTGATTGAACTGAGTGATAAAAATGTTCTTCTTCTCATCATAAATCCTTAAATGTTTTCTAGGAGTATGATAGTTTTTTTACGTGTAGATAGTGTGCAGATTTACACAACGGTAAACTGCCCCATCATACCATTATCTTCATGTTCTAGGAAGTGACAGTGGTACATGTATGGTACGGTTGTATCTGTATAATCTATCATTTTTACGATAAAGCTAACACTTTCATGAGGAGGGATGTACACAACATCTTTTAGACCTCTTTCATTGGCTGAAACAGCACTGGTATTGCCATTACGCGAAAGTAGTCTAAAGTGTGTTGCATGTATATGAAAGTTGTGATTGACCCCCATGGTATTGCTGACATTCCATATCTCAATATCGTTCAGCGGTACAACTTCATCTATACGTGCTTTATCCATTGATTTACCATTAATCGTTAGTGCACCCATGTGTCCCCCTAATTCAAAGTTTCTGGTTCGTACGGCAGAAGAGGGGTTGAATTTTTCGAAGGTTGTAAGCTTTGAAGGTACACTTGTTATGGTGGATGGGTCTTGATTTACATTAATGGTTAAAAATGATTTATTGTTATTTAGCTCTTTAAGTACAACACTTTGACCTATGTTGTTACTAAAATCAACGACTATCTCTGCACGTTCACCAGGAGAAAGTCGTACGCTAGTAAGGGTCACTGGTGCTTCTAAAAATGCACTGTCTGAGGCTATTTGTTTAAAGGATCTTCTATCAGAAAATGCTAAAGTATACACAGAAGAGTTCGAGCCATTAAGTAAACGAAAACGTATCTCTTTTGCTTCTGCATTAAAAGTTGGGTTGATGGCTCCATTTACTATAAAAGTATCACCTGTATAGCCACGCATAATACTCATGCGAGAAGGTGCATAGTTTATTTGACCGTTGTTAAAGACTCTGTCTTGTAAAACCAGTGGAATATCATCTTCCCCATAACGTTTGGGAAGGTTTAATGATCTACTTTGAGTATCTTCTACTATCATGAGACCTGCTAAACCTTTGTAGACTTGTGGGGCAGTGTTGTCCATGGTATGTGGGTGATACCAAGATGTGTTGGCTTTTTGTTTTACAGTGTATTGTGCAGACCATGAAGCACTTGCTGCGATGGTTTGATGGGCAGAACCATCCATATTTGCTGGAGCATGCATACCATGAGCATGCATACTGACAGGTTCGCCAAGGGTATTACGGTAGTTTAGGGAGATACGTGAACCATTTTCTACCAACAGTGTAGGCCCAAGATAACTTCCATTAATGCCATAGGTATTGGTCGCTACACCATCAAAGAATGTATGTTGTGAAGCTTGGATTGTGAGGTCATAGTGTTTGACTCCACCTGCATCACGGGGTATGAGTAGTGGAGGTATAGGTAATGAAGTTGTAGAACTTGCGGGATTATTTGTTGAGGTATTGCCCCCTTGTCCTCCACCCATGCCACCATTACCATTTCCCGAGCCACGATGGTTGCTGTTCGACCCACCACCACAACCAGTAAGGACATGAAGTGCGGTGATAGAACTAAGTGTTAAAAATTTTCTTCTTTGTATCATAATATACTCCTTATATATATTCATTAGTTTAGACTATAATTGTTACTTTGATGTTACTTAGAACCAAAACCTCACACCTACAAGAAAGTTAGTTTCATTTATTGGGTTATAGCCATTAGTATTGCCAAACGTCTTGTCCCATGTGACACCAATGTATGGGGCTAACTCTCGTACAAACTCATAACGTAAGCGTAGTCCTGCTTCCATAGAAGAAAGTCCAGAACCTAGTTGCATAGTAGGGTCATCTTTCGTATAAAAATCAGCCTCTACAGAGGTAGAAAGTATGAGCTTTTGAGTAAAAAGTGTCTCGTACTCGGCATCTAAACGTAGTCCTAGGTTGCCATCACCATTTACTAGAAGTGCTGCACGTGTTTCGAAGTAGTAGGGTGCTAGTCCTGCTATGGCTACTTCTACCCATGTTTTAGAAGCATTGGCATTTTTGTCATAGACTAGTCCTACTTGAGCATCCCAAAAAGGTGCTATGGCACGAGAGTAGACAAGTTCATTTTGAGAACTTTCAAGTCCACTTGATGTTGCTTCACCTGCACTATACACATAGAGTTTGTCCATGTCATAGCCCATATAAAAACTACCTTCCCAAACGCGTGAATTGTCATTATTGTTGAGGACTTCAAATCTGTTCATCAGTAGCATACTACGAAGTGGATCATCTCCACCTGCTGCTTGAATACTTTGTGTGATACCTACAGACATAAGTGTTATTAATATTAGATTTTTTAGTATTTTCATCATTTCTCCTTTAACTTACTATAACTTTTCTAAACATACCACCCATGTGGTAAAGCATATGACAGTGGTATGCCCAGTATCCTTTGGCATCTACTGTGACACGGTAGCTTATCTTCGAGCCTGGTTGTACAATGACGGTATGTTTACGTACCAAGTGATTGTCATCTCCAGTTTCAAGGTCAGACCATAAACCATGCAAGTGCATAGGGTGGTTCATCATCGTATCATTTATAAACGTTATTCTCAGACGCTCACCATAGTGAAATTGCAAAGGCTGACTATCAGTGTACTTGATACCGTTGATAGACCACATATAGCGTTCCATATTTCCTGTGAGATGTAAGACTATCTCTCTGTCAGGCTTTTTGTCATGTTTTGTAGAGTATCTGTTTTTCAAGTCTGCATAGGTCAGTACTTTTCTTTTGCTATGACGTAGTCCTACACCTGGGTCATCTAGTCTGTACTTAGGAGACATAGCCATCATGGTAGTTTGCACACCTCTTGCCATAGGCAGTGGGGTGATAGGGTAATTTTGGTCTTCCATGGCTTGCCATTTGTACTTTTTCATAGATTTTTTAGAAGGCATCGCCATACCACCAGAACATTTCATAGCACTTTGCTCTTTTTTACCATCTTTCATCTTCATCGCACCCATGTCCATACCCATGTCAGTCATGTTCAGTACAGGTACGGCGTCCATTTTTGGAGCAGTGGCTAGGCGTGAAGCATCGGGTGTTAACGAGCCTACAACATAGCCTGAACGTTCCATACTTTGTGCAAAGAGTGCGTAGGCTTTGTTTGTTTTGGGTTGGACGATGACATCATAGGTTTCTGCAACCCCGATACGAAACTCATCAACACTTACAGGTTTGACATGGTTACCATCAGCGGCAACAACTGTCATTTTAAGTCCAGGGATGCGTACATCAAAAAAGGTCATAGCCGCTGAGTTTACAAAACGCAGACGTATTTTTTCACCTTTTTTAAACAGTGCAGTAAACTGTCTACTGTTTGCTTGTCCATTCATAAGGTAGGTGTAGGTATAACCTGAGACATCTGCGATGTCACCATCGTTCATACGCATTTGGTTCCACATTTTTCTATCGCTAAAAGCTTTAGATAAACCTTTGCTTTTTACTTCATCTATAAACGTACCAACAGTACGTTGAGAGAAGTTATAGTAGTCACTCATGGTTTTTAGTTTTTTGTAGATGGTATTTGGGTTTTCATCTGACCAGTCTGAGAGTTGTACGACATAGTCTCTATCATAGCTAAATGGCTCACGCTTTTTAGGCAAGATAACTATGGCTCCATACACACCCGTTTGCTCTTGAAAACCAGAGTGTGAGTGATACCAGTACGTCCCATGTTGTTTAACTTTAAATGTGTAGGTAAATGTAGTCCCTGGGTCAATGCCATCAAAGGTAATACCCGGAACCCCATCCATCTCGTAAGGCAAGATGATACCATGCCAGTGAATGGAAGAGGAGACTTTTAGTTTGTTTGTCACATGCAGTGTTACGGTTTCTCCCTCTTGCCACACGAGTGTTGGTCCAGATATTTGACCGTTAACCGTAGTGGCTATGGCATCTTCTCCACTGAGATTGACTTTCGTATAATTAATCTCAAGAAAAAACTCTTTTCCTTTTAGTGTATTACTATTACTGATAGGTTTTGTCTGGCTTTTAGCTTCTATCGTTGAGGTAGTGAGTCCAAGGAGTGACGTTGCAGCCACACCTTTGACAAATGTTCTTCTTCGCATTTGTTATCCTTTAACGTTTTGTTCTTTTAATAGTTTTGATTTTTCTTTATACTCTTCTTTGTCAATGCCACCATTTGCATAACGTTTATCTAGTATCTCTTGTGCAGCTGATTTTTCTTCTTTTTTATCTTGTAACAAGTAAAAAATGATAGTGATAATAAGAAGTGGAACAAGCCATTCAAAGCCCATGCTCCATCCATTATTCACTGTATTCATGATGTATCCTTTCTGGTAGTTTCTAGGGTTAGTATAGTTTGATTACGTGTATGAAGTGTGTAAGTTAAAAAAATTTAAGAAAGGAAGAAAAGAGAGGGTATTGCGCTAATTAGCTATCCCAACTATGCATGATACTTTTAAGCGTCTCAAAAATATTAAGCATATTTTTTGTAAGCGTATCATCAAAATTTACGGAGTTTATCATCTCATTAGCCTCTATGGTAGCTAATATAGTTTGGCCATTATCCTCATAGACTGAGATTCTGCAAGGAAGATAGACAGAGATGTCAGGAACATGGGAGAGTGCTTGCTGTGCAGTAGCAGGATTGCAAACCTCAAAAAGTGTAATTTCTCTTTCTATGGGGAAACCTTTGCCTTGTAAAATTTGTTTAAAATCATAAGTATGTAAAACGCCAAAGCCTACTTCTTTTGCTTTTGCTTCTAGTTCATTTTTAACAATGTCGATGTGTGTGGAGGTTTTAGTTGTGTAAATCATTTTCTATCCTTTATTAAATTATAGCTAAAGGATAATGTAATAATGTGTATAGAATATTCAAAATATACTCAATATTTGTGGTGTGTGTATATGTAGGTCATAAGATAAAATGGAAAAATCTTCTTCGACGTATTGAGTCGAAGAAGATGAGGGGGAGAAACAAATTTTAGAGAAGAGAATTGTTTATTTACTACCACATTTACCATGAGCTTTCATGTCACCCATGTCACCTGCTACACCATCTGCACTAGCTGCAACTTTGTTTGCATGCTCTACTTCAAGTGCTGCTTTTTCAGATGCAGTATGTTTATGTGCTTTTGCTTTAGTTTTTACTTTAGCTACTTGGTCTGCACCACATTTACCAGCTGCTTTCATTGCTGACATGTCAGACGCTACACCATCATCACCTACTGCTGATTTAGCTGCATGTTCTAACTCTGTTGCTGCCTGGTTTGCATATATTGCTACTGAACCTAAACCTAATGCAAGAATACTTGCTAATACTAACTTTTTCATAATGTGTCCTTTAAAGTGTAATAAATTTCTAGGTGAAAAACCTCCTAGTTACAAGTGCATTATAAATCTTTTGTGTGTACAAAGTGTGCTAAGTATCTGCACATTGTGTACACACTATTTTTCTATGCTATGTCTATCTATAATATATGAAGGAGTTATGATGGATGCAACACTAAAAGATGTCGTTTGTGGCATGGATATTTCCCCCGATACAAAATATTTCACGACTTACAAAAACGAAACGTATCATTTTTGTTCGCAAAATTGTCAAGATAAGTTTGTGGAAGAACCCCATGCTTATGTACATGAACATGAAGAGGATTGTCCTTCATGTGATGCACTTGAGTATGCAGACATAGCAGCACTTAAAGACAAACTAGCTGTGAATAGTGATGCACTTTACACTTGTCCCATGCATCCTGAAGTACAGCAAAAAGGTCCAGGTGCTTGCCCTAAATGTGGGATGGCACTCGAACCCATGGTGGCACAAGCAGGCGAAGAAGATACGGCTGAACTTGATGACATGACGAAACGTTTTAAAGTGAGTGCTGTTTTGGCATTTCCCGTTTTTGTGTTAGCGATGACTGCTGATCTTATGCCATCGCTTCTTCCTTCATGGTTAGAAATGTCGTTAGTACAGTGGATAATGTTTGTACTTGCAACCCCTGTGGTACTTTGGGGTGGTTGGCCATTTTTTGTCAGAGGCTACAACTCAGTAAAAACATGGAACCTCAATATGTTTACACTTATAGCCTTAGGTGTAGGAGCTGCGTTTCTCTATAGTCTAGTGGCACTTTTTTTACCTTCCCTATTTCCACCTCAAATGCAAATGGAAGGTGGCATAGTTGATGTCTACTTTGAAGCTGCAGCAGTCATAGTAGCACTTGTGTTGTTGGGACAAGTACTTGAACTTCGTGCCCGTTCACAAACAAATACAGCCATACAGATGTTACTAGGACTCGCACCTAACACCGCACGCATCGTCAGAGAAGATGGAAGTGAAGAAGATGTGCCTTTAGAAGAGGTGCAAGTTGGGGATGTCTTACGCATCCGTCCAGGCGATAAAGTACCAGTAGATGGCGTCGTGGTAGAGGGTGAGAGTAACATAGATGAGTCCATGGTAACAGGCGAACCTATAGCCATATCTAAACGAACAGGCGATGAGGTCATAGGAGCAACAGTAAATGCTACAGGTTCACTACTCATCAAAGCCCAAAAGGTAGGGGCAGACACCTTGCTTTCACAAATAGTAGATATGGTAGCTAATGCTCAGCGTTCACGTGCACCCATTCAAAAACTTGCAGACACAGTTTCTGGGTATTTTGTACCTATTGTGGTACTCATAGCAGGACTTGCATTTGCAGGGTGGTACATTTGGGGACCTGAGCCTAAGTTAGCGTATGCAGTCATCTCTGCAGTGGCTGTGCTTATCATCGCTTGTCCTTGTGCTTTGGGGCTTGCTACGCCTGTGTCTATCATGGTAGGTACGGGTAAAGGTGCATCTCATGGTGTCCTCATCAAAAATGCTGAAGCCTTAGAAGTGCTAGAAAAAGTAGACACTTTAGTGGTAGACAAAACGGGAACCCTCACAGAAGGTAAACCAAAACTTGTCACCATAGAACTAGAAGAAGGTGTAGATGAAGCGGTACTCTTAAAAGTTGTAGCTACCTTAGAGCAGTCTAGTGAACACCCTTTGGCTGAAGCCATAGTCGAAGGTGTGAAAGAAAGAGGTATTGGCCTTAGTAAAACGAAAGACTTTGAGTCTGTCACAGGTCAGGGCGTTACAGGAGTAGTCGATGGCATGAACGTAGCCATAGGGAACTATAAGCTACTTGAAGCCTTGGGCATAGATGTAAGTAGCTTACAAAACCGTGCAGAGGTACACAGAAAAGAGGGACAAACGGTTATACTCATAGCCATAGACAACAAGCCTGCAGGAATCGTGGGTGTGATGGATCCCATTAAGGAGAGTACACCTGAAGCCATAGCTGCACTGCATAAACAAGGTTTAACCGTGGTGATGCTTACGGGTGACAATGCTATTACGGCTCAAGCAGTTGCGAGTAAATTAGGCATAGATAGAGTTGAAGCAGAAGTCTCCCCTGAAGACAAAGCACGCATTGTCACAGAACTACAAAATGAAGGAAAGACAGTTGCCATGGCAGGAGATGGTGTAAACGATGCACCAGCACTCGCTAAAGCACATGTGGGTATAGCTATGGGTACAGGTACAGATGTGGCCATGGAGAGTGCAGGGGTAACCTTAGTAAAAGGTGACCTCACAGGTATAGTAAGGGCTATTAAACTTAGCCATGGCACGATGTCAAACATACGTCAAAACCTCTTTTTTGCATTTATCTATAACTCTGTGGGAGTACCCATTGCAGCTGGTGTGTTGTACCCAGTCTTTGGTATATTACTCTCACCTGTGATTGCTGCAGCAGCCATGAGTTTTTCTTCGGTGTCTGTGATAGCAAATTCTTTAAGACTGAGAAATTTAAAATTATAGTAAAATATTAGACTTAAAAAGAGGAAGAAGAAAATGAAAATACTACTTATGGAAGATGACCCCGTTCTAGGGGACATCGTAACAGACTATCTACAAACCTACTATGAAACCCACAGAGCATTTGACTCAGCAGAAGCCCAAGAATTTATAGATGAAGGCAAGTATGATTTATTTATCTTTGACATTAACGTGCCAGGTAAATCTGGCATAGAACTCCTTGAAGAACTACGCTCGTTTAATGACACTACACCTGCTATTATCATCACTGCATATGATGATACGAAACATCTTAGAGAGAGTTTTGATGCAGGTGCTCATGACTACATCAAAAAACCTTTTGAACTTGAGGAGTTGAAGCTTCGTATAGAAAAGTCTAGGGTGCTTTTTCACATAGAACAAGACACACCTATAAAATTATCGGAGGAGCTTACTTACTACCCACGTAAGCATGTGGTAAGTGATGGTGCAAAGGAAACAAAGTTACGCCCCAAAGAAGTTGTTATATTGGACTATTTTATAGCTCACCCCCATAGACTCATAAGCCAAGATGAACTTATACAAAATATCTGGGGTTTTGATGAGCTACCAAGTGACGGTACTTTGCGTTCATACATCCGTAAACTAAGAGAAGCCATAGGTGCAGACAAGATAAGTACTCAAAGAGGTATGGGATATAGATATGAATGAGTTAGAAAAAAAGTCTTTCTACATTAATATAACGTCATTTAGGCAAAGCCAAAATGACTACTTCAGCAGTAGGCTCATGCAACTGGTTGCATTAAAAAAAGGATACTTGGATGAATGAACTAGAAAAAAAGTCTTTCTACTCTTTTTTGGGACTTTATCTTGTGTCGTCGTTTCTTTTTTTGATTCTGATAGGGTACTGGTACTATGTGGCACAGAAAAATGCACTAGAAAACGAGATGCACTATAAACTTCAACATGTTACCGATGTAATGTCGGGTGAAATCATCATGGCACATATGCAAGGAAAGAAACTGAAGTCTATGACTGTGCCAGATGATATTATATTGGCACTTGTCAGTAGTGATGCTGCGGTGGTAGATGGTCAATTGGTTTTTGATGAGATGCCTCAGAACTCAGGATATTTTCATAGTAATGGCTATGAAGTCTTTGTATCAGATGCACCTAGGGAGCACCTTAATATAAAATATGTCGTGGCTCAGTCTGACACACTTTCTTCTGCACTTAAAAAACTGCAATATACAGTTATAACAGTGATGCTTAATATCGCCATTTTATTAGCTGTCATTGCGTGGTTACTCTCAAAAATTTTTATGAAACCCTTGCGTCAAAAAGTTGAACAAATAGAACGTTTCATAAATGATGTCACTCATGAACTCAACACCCCCATCACCTCGCTTTCTATGTCTACAAATCAAGCTTTGAAACTTGGTGAATGTACTGTTAAAACACTGAATAATATTTCTATAAGTACCAAACAGCTTTACGATATATATCGTTCTCTTACCTATCTAAATTTTTCAAGTCAACAAGATGTCTCTGAAGCACTTGACTTGAAAGAGACGTTAGTAAAAAGTGTGGCTTACTATAGTCCATTAGCAGAAATTAAACGTATTAAATTCCAAGTTACATTGGAATCTACATCCTTTACCATGCCTGAAGCTCAAGCAACGCTGTTATTCGGAAACCTTATAGGAAATGCTATCAAATACTCATCTCCTAAATCAACGATAAGTATTGTACTTCATGATAAAGTTTTAACTATTACTGATGAGGGAATAGGCATTGATATAAGTAAACAAAAAGAGATATTTGAAAAGTTTAAACGGGGAACTGAGTACTCTGGAGGTTTTGGTGTTGGATTAAGTATTGTTAAAAGTATCTGCGATGGCTATAAAATTGGCATTACATTAGTATCAGAATTAAATGAAGGCACGACGTTTAGATTGGAATTTAATTAGCATTTAAAGTAGAAACAAAGATGTTCTGTAAGAAAAGATGCTAACATTAGAGTAACAAATGTATTTTACTATACAAAGCGAGGAAAAGGAGTTAACGATGAATATCAAATATATTTTAGTGCTTTTTTCTTTCTTTGTACTGCTTCCTCAAAGTCTCTTGTCTGAAACAAAATTGACAAATGAACGTGCAGTTAAAGCATTGATTGAGAAAGTGAAAACTGTTGCACCGAGTGAACGACGTATATTAATGAATGAACTTAAAATAACGTTACGTTCGATGCACAAAGAGACAAGAAAACAAGTGATGTTACAGTTGCGAAGTACATTCAATAAAGAGCCTAATAACCAGAGGCATACGGCTATACAGTCAAATACTCATCATCAAAGTACGATGTCGATGTCAGAGTCAAAAAATATGCAAGAGCATATGAACAGAGGCAGTATGCCCAACAAAAGACCACCTAGTAATCGTCCCCCAGGTAATAGACCAATGAGGGGTATGTAGGTGACATTCTCTCGCTTCTTTATACTTTTCTTTTTGGCTTTTAATGTTGTGAGTTATGGGTATGCCTATAGTGATTATGATGTTGATGGTGTGGAAGATAGTATAGATGCATGTCCCAATACACCTTTTGATGTATTGGTAGATGAGCGGGGATGTGAAGAAGGCGAAAGTTATTATGGAGCATTAACTCTCCTAGGAGGAACTATTTCCGCGATAGATTCTCAAACCAAAAATTTAACAAATGCACTTTTTTTTGTAAATTATCGTTATTATGATTGGGATGTCGCTTTATCTACTTTTAATGATATACAAAATACCATTTCAAATGTACCGAATACTTTTTATATTAGTAGCGGATATAGATATGAATTGTCTACTGAGTTGAAAGCAAAACTGTCTTTAGGTACGAAACAGTCGACACTACAAAATGACTATTATTTTACAAGTAGTGTGGACTATAGTTTAAATGAATCTCAAAATATTTTTATCTATTATAGTTATACTGTTGCCGAAGATAGTTCAGATATAAATTATAATAATTTTCATACCTTTTCTTTGGGGACAGGACGTATATTTAAAGACAATTGGTATAGTGCATTGTCTTATGATTTTTCAGGTGCTAGTTTAGAGAAGTCGACAGATTATAAAGCATTGAGCTGGTCTAATACATTTGCACTTACTTCAAAGTATTATTTTTTAACCAACTATAGTTATGGACTAAGTTCTGGTGCTTCAGATCATACGATTTCCCTACAGTTTGGTGTGAAGTTTGAGTAAGTTACTCCTTCTTGAAGATGATCCAAATCTTTCAAAAACACTTATCAAATACCTGACACGCAACGGTTATGAGGTAGACTGGGCAAAAAATGGTGAAGAAGCCATTGATTTAAGTTATGAAAATAATTATGCACTTTATCTTTTTGATATTAATGTTCCTTTACTTAACGGAGTTGATGTATTAACATCATTACGTGAGGCAGAGGATTTTACCCCTACGATTATTATTTCAGCTCAGATTGACATTGCCTCTGTCACGCAAGGCTTTATTGCAGGGGCTGATGACTATGTAAAAAAACCTTTTGACCCCGAAGAACTGTTGGTTAGAATAAAGGCTAAAACATCTGTTTTAAAAGAGACAATTACTTTTAGGAACTATGTTCTAGATGTACGTACTCATGAGATTATTAAAAATAATGAACCTTTTCCCATGGGTGAGGTTCAAAAAAGTATTTTCATTAAACTGATACTGAACCATCCAAACCCTGTGGTTAAAGATGAACTGTTGGAGTGTCTTGAAAAACCTACAGATTTAGCATTGCGGGTAAACATAGTAAAGTTAAAGAAAAATACCACTTTAGAAATAAAATCTGTACGAGGAGTGGGCTATAAAATTCTCTGAAAAAGAATCGCTACTTAAAAGTTTCATCCTTTTTTTTATAATGATAGAACTTTTTCTTTTGTTTATTTTTTACCAGTATCAAAATATTGAAGAGGAGCATATACGCACAAACTTATTTTTAGAAATGAAAAACTATAGCTTGGACTTTGAAGATCCACGTTTTGACATAGATATTGTCGCATATTATGATAAACAGGTTTTTTATGAGTTACAAGAAGATAAGAAAAGCCTCTTTATGCTAGTGCCTTTTCAAGATTCTACAGAAGATGTTCTCAAAATTATATTTCCTCAAGAAAAATACCATGCATTAATTGAAGCTGTTGAAAAAAAACAGAGGATGCAGTTTTTGCTACTTACTCTCATTGCAATCGTGCTCTCTATACTTTCGGCGATATATAGTTTAAGGCCTATACGAAGTTCTTTACGAATGTTAGAAGATTTTATTAAAGATATTATTCATGATCTTAACACTCCATTGACTTCTATTTTGATTAACCTAAAAATGATTGATGAAAAAGGTGAAGAGATAGAGAGTATCTCTCGTTCTGCAAAAAACATAGCCATGTTACATCAAAATCTTGATTCTTATTTGAAAGAGAGTAAAAACCATGAAGAGCAGTTTTCATTAAAGGAAGTAGTAGACAATCAGGTAAGATTTTTTGCACCGATGTATGATTATTTGGCATGGAATGTAGAAGTAGATGAAGTGCTTCTTTCTACTGATAAAAATGCTTTTATACGTATCGTCTACAACCTATTGAGCAATGCATGTAAATACAATACAAGTGATGGGTATATTAATATCTATTTAACTCAACATATATTAACAATAGAAAATAAGAGTTATGGGGTTAGAAACCCATCAAGGGTATTTGAACGTTTTTATAAGGAAAGTGAACGTGGACTTGGGATTGGCTTACATATCGTTGATAAATTATGTACGGAATTAAACATCAAAAAAGAATTTCATCTACAAGATACTATTGTAAAGGTTACCTTGGGAGTGGGTGTGGTAACATTGAAGTAACAATATAGGGATATAATACTATATCAAAAAAAGGATTTTCAATGAAAAAATTTAACATGGCATTAACACTAGGAATATCACTCATTACAGCATCAATACTTGTAGGGTGTGGAGGAGGTTCCTCAACAGGTGGAAATGGTAATGGAGCAGGTGGTATGGGTAATGGTGGAACAGATTCTGGGGCTGATGGATCAAACATTCCTTACCTTAGAGATAACCATGCTAATTATACTGAACATGGCAGTACACAAACACCAGCACCAGTTAAAGATGCCAATGCAAAAAGTATTAACTGGACGATAGCAGCAACAACAGAAGAAGGTGCAGTGAAATTACAAGAACATTTGGCCTTTATGGAAGAACAGTTAAAAACTGACCAAAATCCACGTCCATGGGATAAGCTGTTCTTAATGGAAGCGTATATGAAATTTAATGGTTACTATACAACATCAGTAGAGAAAAGTGGGACCAATATAGTAGTAAGTAAAAGTGCAAATTCAGCTTGTGCATATGAAGTAATATCGGCACATAGTGATGCAGTGAGTGGGGACTTTTTTGGCAAAGGTGATATTATGATAGATAATTCTACCACTGCAGAACGTATCTTAGCAAGTGCATCATGTGACGCAGAGCGTAGTGTGGTAGAATCTTATATTTCTGCTCGTCTAAAGACTAGAGGACAATAGCAGAGAAGCTTTGAGTCTCTTTCCTTACATATTATGTTATGTAAGGAGTCTAGAGACATTTTTGATTTATATATTCTTGAACAAAATTTCTAACATCTGCATAAACAAATGAATCTTTATAGCCATCTATTTTTCCACCACTCGCATTAACATGTCCTCCCCCATTACCTATGTGTGCTGCCATGGCAGAGACGTCTAGTTTGTTGTTTGAGCGTAATGAGAAGTTTCCTCTGAAGTTGACATCCATGTAAAAATCATAATCTTCGTTGGCTACCATAGAGGCATTACCTATGATGGATGCATTACCTACGTTGTAGCCCAGTATACCCTTATGACCTTTGTACTCTATAGTTAGACGTTGTTTGTCTAGGGTCAATAGGTTTGTTACATAGTTTGCTACGAGGTTGTCTTTTGTGTCATTATTTTCTTTGATGAAAAAGGCTTTTTTTGTAGGGTGTAAGGCATCATCAAGCTTGATGGGGGCATCTTCCTCATCTATTAAGTGTTTAGCCGCTTCTATCATGGAGAGTTTAAATGCTCTGTCTTCAGAAGGGAACAAGATGCGTCCTATCTCTCTAGCACCAGATATCATCCCTAGCATGACTTTACCATACTCAAAGAGTGCGTCATCACTCACCCAAATGTCTATAGCATTGATGGCTTTTACGATACGTGCTAAATCATTGTTGACATCAAAGTTATAGTGTTTTTGTAACCACTCATAAGTGATGAGTGTTGCACAACGTTTGGTGTCAAGGTAGTACCATGCAAATCGCTCTGCAGCACTAGCTCCTGTGGCATGGTGGTCAAGGAGTTGAAGCTTGGCCCCTATGCGTACAGCCTCTTTTTCTATCCAGTTTCCTTCTTTTGTTGTAAGGTTGAGGTCTGTGATGAGGATGAGTCGTTCTATACTGTCACCATGTACAAATTTATCTTGCTCTATCTTTTTGACTATTTCCCCTAAGCGAGCAGGTACTTCTGGTCCATAATTGGCATTATAACAGTCAATTGCATCAAAACATTGCAGAGAAAGATACTGACAGCCATAACCGTCAAGGTCTATGTGAGAGAGGTGGTAGATGTGTTGTTTCATAAATGTATGCCTTAGTATAAATATAAAATGTGACTAGTCACATGAGCCATCTGCTGAAGATGACATAGCGTCAGCGTAGGAAAGATAGGCTTTGCCTATTTTATGTCCTATCATATGACAAGGTGGTAGATGTGTTGTTTCATAAAAAATGTGCCTTATTAAAAATTAAAATATAGGTGTATTATAGCGTAGGGTCGATAGTATTGAGCCAAATTAGGAAATATAGAGAAGGTTAAAGTATGTCACTTAGCATCAAACCATAAAGGAAGCTATCTATTTTGGTTTGGAAGTTTGCTAAAAATGGTGAAATAGCACAAGTCCCTATGGCACCATTTGGGCAGCTATCCATGTAAGAGGTACAGTCAAATATAGCAGGTTTTTTACCTTCTGCCGCGATGATAATCTCATTGACAGAAATCTCTGTCACTTCTTTTGCGAGTATAAAACCACCATGAGCCCCTTTACGAGACTCAAGTATGCCTTGTTTTGCAAGACCTTGGAGTATTTTGGCGAGGAAACTCTTTGGAATGGAGAGGTCTTTTGCTAGTTGTTCTGCACCTAGAGGTATGTCGGATTGACGTATGACATCTAAAGAAAGTAGAGCATATTCGGTCGCACGAGTTAACAACATAGGTTAGCCTTCAGTTTAATTAAGACTATTTTACTCTAAGTTAGGTTAAGTAGGCATTATGTGCATAGGTGGGTATAAGGCACGAGTAAGGTTATTCTACTATAATTGCAAACTCAATTTTGAGAATTAAATACCAATCAGGAGGTCATTATGGCTTTGGATACGGCGAACAAAGCAGAAATTATTGCTAAATACGCAAGAGGCGAAAACGATACAGGTTCTACTGAAGTACAAGTTGCACTATTAACTGCAAGAATTACTTATTTAACTGAGCACCTTAAAACAAATAAGAAAGATCACTCTTCAAGACTTGGACTACTTAAATTAGTTGGACAAAGAAGAAGACTTATGAGATACTTGAAAAAAGTAGATTTAAAAAGATGGAATACTATTAAAGCAGATATGGGTATCCGTAACTAATTTTTTTACTTCTCTACATTTAGCTGTGTATACTTTTGTGTACACGCTTTCTCATTTAACCCCTTAATCTCAACATTTAATTAAAAACTTAAAACATTATTGAATACTTTTATTTTGACGTATAGATTGTCACGTCTAGGATAATGGGTAAAAAATTACTACTTTAGTCAATTTGACTCAACTATGACTTGACAAACATACACTCAATGTTGTATAATACACCTAAGCATTAAAAATAAGATGCAATATTTAGTACAAAAGGAGGTCTTTTAATGAGTCAAGAAGAACAAAATCTTGAAGAGACTCAAGCTGAAGAAGTAGCAGAGACTGAAGAAATAGCAGAAGAGACTGTTGAAGTAGACCCTTTAGAAGCTGCACTTAATGAAGCTGCAGAATATAAAGATAAATACTTAAGAGCACATGCAGATTTTGAAAACTCTAAACGCCGTTTAGAGAAAGATAAAATGAATGCTGTTTCTTATGCAAATGAGAGTTTTGCTAAAGATATTTTAGCAGTGATAGATTCATTTGAGAATGCTTTAGCCTCTATGGAAAGTGCTGATGAAGAGAACTCTTCTGAAGTACTCGCACAAATGAAGGAGGGTGTAACTCTCACCTATGAGCAACTTAAAAAGATACTAGAAAAAAACAGTATCAAAGAAGTTGATTGTACAGGTGCGTTTGACCCCGAAGTACATCAGGCCATTATGCAAGTCGAGAGTGACGAGCATGAAGAGGGTGATGTGGTTCAAGTGATGCAAAAAGGATATACGATAAAAGATCGTATCTTGAGACCAGCAATGGTTTCTACCTGTAAATAATGAATAGAATGTGGTGCAATAAATTGCACCACTACAATAATATATGATATAAAAGGATTTTAATATGGCAAAAGTATTAGGAATAGATTTAGGAACAACAAACTCTGCTATGGCAGTGTATGAAAATGGTGAAGCAAAGATTATTGCAAACAAAGAAGGTAAAAATACAACACCTTCTATCGTTGCATTTACAGATAAAGGTGAGATTTTAGTGGGTGAATCTGCTAAACGTCAAGCGATTACTAACCCAGAAAAAACAATTTACTCTATCAAAAGAATTATGGGTCTTATGATGAATGAAGACAAAGCAAAAGAAGCGCAGTCTAAACTTCCATACCATGTAGTAGACCGTTCAGGTGCATGTGCAGTTGAAATTGCAGGTAAAACATACACACCTCAAGAGATTTCAGCAAAAGTACTTATCAAGATGAAAGAAGATGCAGAAGCATACTTGGGTGAGACTGTTACAGACGCAGTTATTACAGTACCAGCATATTTCAATGATGCACAAAGAAAAGCAACAAAAGAAGCAGGAACAATTGCAGGGCTTAATGTACTTCGTATTATCAATGAGCCAACATCAGCAGCACTAGCGTATGGTCTTGATAAAAAAGAATCTGAGCAAATCGTTGTGTACGATTTAGGTGGGGGTACATTTGATGTTACTGCACTAGAAACTGGTGATGGTGTCGTTGAAGTTATGGCTACAGGTGGGGACGCGTTCCTTGGTGGTGATGACTTTGATAATAAAATCATTGATTTCGTAGCAGATGCATTTAAATCAGATACGGGTATAGATGTTAAAGCAGACGTCATGGCACTTCAACGTGTTAAAGATGCGGCTGAGACAGCTAAAAAAGAACTTTCATCAGCGACTGAAACAGAAATTAACCTTCCGTTTATCACAGCAGATGCAAGTGGTCCTAAACACCTTATTGTAAAAATTACAAGAGCGAAGTTTGAAGCACTTATTTCTGACCTTGTGGCATCTACTATTAAGACAGTTCAAGGCGTACTTAAAGATGCAGACCTTAGTACTTCAGACATTAACGAAATAGTTATGGTTGGTGGGTCTACAAGAATTCCATTGGTTCAAGAAGAAATGAAAAAATTCTTTGGAAAAGACCTGAATAAGTCTGTAAACCCTGATGAAGTTGTTGCACTTGGTGCTGCTATCCAAGGTGGTGTACTTGCGGGTGATGTAACCGATGTACTTTTACTCGATGTTACACCACTCTCACTTGGTATTGAGACATTAGGTGGAGTAACAACTAAAGTGATTGAGAAAGGTACAACCATTCCTGCTAAAAAGTCACAAGTATTTTCAACTGCGGAAGACAATCAACCAGCAGTAAGTTTACATGTACTTCAGGGTGAAAGAGAGTTTTCTAAAGACAATAAATCACTAGGTATGTTCGAACTTAGAGACATTCCAGCTGCACCACGTGGTGTACCACAGATAGAAGTAACATTTGATATTGATGCCAATGGTATTTTGACGGTTACAGCAGCAGATAAAGGTACTGGTAAATCACAAGAAATCAAGATCACTGGTTCGAGCGGGCTTTCAGATGATGAAATAGAAAAAATGGTACAAGACGCTGAAGCAAACAAAGCTGAAGATGAAAAAAGAAAAGAAGTCGTAGAAGCTAGAAACCAAGCTGATGCTCTTGTGCATCAAACACGTAAGTCACTTAGCGACCTTGGTGAGAACTTTGATGCAACAGAAAAAGAAGCTATTGAAGCTGCAATAACTGACCTTGAAGAGACACTCAAAGATGACTCTGCTACTAAAGAACAGATAGAAGAGAAAGTTAAAGTATTGACTGAAAAGTCACACAAATTAGCTGAAGCAATGTACGCCAAAGAAAAAGGTGATGCAAACCCAGAAGCTAAAAAAGCGGACGATGACGATGTTATCGATGCAGAAGTAGAGTAAGACTCTACTTTAAGATTTTATGAGAGGCATTGCCTCTCATCTTAGGATTGAAAATAAGAAATATTAATTTTTTATTTTGAGTTTTTAGTAATCAAATGGATGTTGTATCATTACCCACATGTTTGCACCTTCATCCCCATAAGCAACATCAAAACGAATGGGTAGCTGGGCAACCATAGCACGAAGGCTGATGCCGACATCGTATTTGAGGTCAGTGAGTAAGTCAAAATTGTATTGGTTGTTAACACGTCCTGCTTCTATAAAGGCTACGACTTGAAACCAATCTACTGCTACAGGTACCAAAGAATTTTTTTTCAAAGGATTATAGTCAAGTACTGCACGGTATTCTGCTGTGGCATAAAAGACGGCTTTGTCTGAGAAGCGGTCTGTGTTATAGCCTCTCATTTTACTGTAACCTCCAAGTCTTGCACCTTCCCACGTAGGTGGTCTGTTTTTCGCTATACCTGGAGCAATTTCATTGTCTTGTTCCCATGAAAAAGTGTATCCTGTCCACAGACTAAACGCTAACACATTTTGTTGTGTAAAGGAAAAGGTATCAAGTGAGTAGTACTTGTTAAATTTAAATTCCAAGAAGTCCCAACTTTGAAAAGAATCACCTTTTCCATAATCTTGTGAATATTGTACTTCAAAACGATACCCATTTGATGGGTTTAAGTCAAAATCTGTATTGTCATGATGAAGAAAAAAACGTAAACCATTTGTGTTCCACACTGGGGTAGATGTGGGGGTTTCATTTTTCCATACATCGAAAACCGACCAGTTTAGAAAACTATTTTCTTGGTAAAATGTTTGTACTCCTACGGTAGTTTGTCCTGTTACAAAAGGTATGCCACTACCAAAGCCTTCTCTACCTTGTGCAAAACCATCAACAAGGTTGTAAAGTCTCTCAGGATTATGAACGCCTTCTCCTAACGGTAGTATATATTTGAAAGTTGTATTGAAAAAATTCACTTCACCAGAGGTTTCAAGAACCTTTTTGTCTGACGAGTTATTGGTTCCTTTAAAATAATATTGCTGTTTTGGAAAGTTGCTTTTCATTGAAATGAGAGAAAAGAAAAGCCTGTTAGTAAAAGGTAATTTATAGTCAGAAAAAGAAAAAAAACCTCCAGAGAAAGTGGCTACATCATCTTGAGCATTTGTGATTATATCTTCTTCAACACCACGAAATACAGAAGCTACCATAGTAGTTTGTGGCTGAAATAGTCCTTGTTTTATCACACCAATCCCTCCTGCAAGTCCTGTAGAATCACTGGTAAATGCGTAAGGCAGGATAACCCAATCTTTACTTGCCGTAATAGGTACGTTTTCAGAAGCTAAAAGTGTGGGTGTAACCAGTAGGGTAAAAATCAGGGGTGGGAGTATATGTTTTGTTGTTTTCATAGTATCAATTATAACCGAAGAGATATAAAGTATCATTTTTAGGTTATAATATATTCATTAAGATATAAGGATATGATGATGGAAATTAAAAAGTGTAATACTTTGGATGAAGCAAGGGTTGAGATAGATGCAGTAGATAGAGAAATAGTAGAACTTATTGCTAAACGAAATGAATATATTAAACAAATAGCACACTTTAAAACTTCAGTTGATGAAGTCAAGGCTGAAGACAGAATAGCAGATGTTATCTCAAATGTAAGAGCTCAAGCCATTTCGCTAGACCTCTCCCCAAATCTCATTAATGACCTTTATGTTCGCATGATAAATGAGATGGTAGAGAGTGAGATATCAGAATTTAAAAATGCACAAAGATTTTAATTTTTTTCTTCATTATCTGAACTCGTAATTGCACCGACTGCTGAACCTGTTACATCAATAACAGCACCAACTGTTGCACCTGCAACAGCAATAGGTACAGTAACTACTTGTGTACATCCTGAAAGGAAAATAAGGGTGATTATACTATGCAAAAAATGTTTATTCATGCAAAGAGTATAACATATTAGCCTTTGTGTACTCATCTACACAATGAGTATGATACAATATACCTAATGTAAGAAAAAGGTTAATGTATGAAGATATTGTTACTAGAAGATGATGTTATTTTACAAGAAATTATAGAAGAGTTTCTCGTAGAACAAGGCTATGACGTTGAAAGTTTTTTTGATGGAGAAAAGGCTTTAGATGCCATAGGCATGCATAACTACGACATGTTACTTTTAGATGTGAATGTACCCAACATTGATGGTTTTGAGATACTTTATTACTTAAGAGAAATCGGTAACACTACCCCTGCTATTTACATTACCTCACTAGCCAGCATAGATGACCTCAAAAAAGGCTTTGACCTTGGAGCAGATGACTACTTGCGTAAACCTTTTGAACTAGAAGAACTCAATGCCCGTATAGAACACATAGTAAGACTCTATAGACTCCAAGAAGAGATAGAGTTCGATGGTATGAAGTTTGTCCCTAAAGCTCACCAGATTTTTATGGGAGACAAGGTCATAGAGATGCGTCAAAAAGAAGCTCAGGTCTTAGAGTACTTCATACGTAACATGGGTAAGATTATCTCTTGTGATGAGATTATAGAAAATGTTTGGGATGATGAACATGTGCCTACACATGCGACCATACGTACCTACATTAAAAACTTAAGAAAAATGTTTGAAAAAGAGTATTTTGACAACATAAAAGGAGAAGGTTATCGTTTTAACATCCTATGAGCGGATATCTCTTTTTAGGTTTTTATCTGTCTATTTAGTATCGGTATTTATATTATTAGCAATTATAGGGTATTTATTTTTTGAGAATAACCGTGCTTCTATGAAATCATCTATGAAGTTTGAAATGATGTACCAAGCACGTAATTTAAGCTCTGACATAGCGATGAAAGCGATGAAAAATGAAGAGAACAAAAATACATTAATACCTTTTAATAAAACACACTTTTTAAAAAACCTTAAACATTGTCGTTTTGCAGCAGGATATTACGATGCCCATAAAAAACCTATCTACACAGAAATAGACAATGTGTCTAGGTTTGATACAGACTTTTTTATAAATAATAAAAAGTGCTACACGGTCACAGAAGATACAAATCAGCATTTGGGTGTACGGTATATTGTGCTAAAAGAGAATGACTTGGCTAAATCTTTAGATGATTTACGTGTCAAAATTATAGGTTATTTGGTTTTCTCTTTTATACTTATGGGTGTGGTGGGTTACTTTTTAGGAAGACTCTTTTTACAGCCTGTACGTGAACAGATAGAGGCTTTAGACAAGTTTATCTCCGATACTACGCATGAACTTAATACACCTATATCTGCTATACTCATGACGATACAATCACTTAAAAATGTAGAACCTAAAAAGATGAAACGTTTAGAAGCTTCAGCAAAACGTTTAAGTACCATGTATGGTTCACTGACATATAGGCTTGAAGGTGGTGTAGAACCTTCTGAAGACTTATGTCTTTTAGCTATTGTAAAGGAGAGGATTGAGTTTATCAAGGAGCTTATAGACTCTAAAAGGTTGCATATAGAACTAAATCTTGAAGCCACAAAGATTTTTATGCCTAAAAGTTCTGTTTATAGACTGATAGATAATCTTATCTCTAATGCGATTAAGTACTCAGACGTAGGTGATACCATTACCGTGACACTCAAAAACAATATTTTGGCAGTGAAAGATACGGGTATAGGGATAGATGATAAGATGCAAGAAGATATCTTTAGGCGCTACTACCGAGCCAATGATGAACGCGGTGGCTTTGGTATAGGTCTTAACATCGTACTCTCTATTTGTAAAAAGTACAAAATTAAGTTAGGACTTGATTCTAAAAAAGGAGAGGGGAGTACCTTTAAACTCACTTTTCCTAAAATGAAGAAATAAGATTACTCTACAGAGTCCATCAGTATCTCGATGATGTCTGTCATGGTAAGTATGCCTTGAAGTTCATTGTTATCTACTACAAGGATACGTTTGATACTTGAAGTTACCATCATTTTAGCTGCATACTTAACATTGAGTTGAGATGAAAGGGACATGGCAGGAATGGCTGCTATGTCATAAACATTGAGAAGGTCAATGTCGCCATCTTCTGCTACGATACTTTGCAGTATGTTCTTGAAGGTAACTAAACCATAAGCACCATCATCTTGTGTTTTTTCTACGATGATAGAACGTACAGAGTGTTTACGCATAAGTTTTAGTGCTTCTCGTACTGTGGCTGTTGGCTCAACTGAGATGAGTTTTTCTTTTGGGGTCATAACTTCTTTTACTAACATTATTTTCTCCTTATAACATACATTTAATATCATCTTCAAATTTATGAAGTTCTTTTGTGTCTAATCCTGCTACATGACTTAGTGGCATGGTGAAGGCAAAGCCTGCATTTTCTGGGTTGTCTATGTCAAATTCTTCTCGTAGTGCTTTCATAACTTTCATAGAAAGTTTTCTTGGCAAGACAAAAAGAAGTGCGGAGACATTTTCTTCTAAAGTAAGTCCAAAAAATACTTTTTTCTCCTCAAGACCTATGCTTTTTCCATGGAGTATAGTTACAGACCCAGCTCCATGCGTTTTAGCTACTTCTATGGCTGCTTCTTCATCTTTATCTTGTATAACTGCGATGAGTGCGGTGAATTTCATAATGTTTCTCCTTGAATTTGAGATTGTTTTTCTTTTTTCTTCCTATAATACTCAGCATGAATACCATACCCCATAACAGTAAGCATAGGAAACAAAGAGGCAAAAGCGATAAGTCCAAAACCGTCTATAAGAGGGTTTCGTCCTTCTATGTTTTCTGCCAAACCTAGTCCTAAAGCAGCGACCAATGGTACAGTGACTGTTGATGTTGTCACACCTCCTGAGTCATAGGCTATAGGTACGATGTTTTTTGGTGCAAAGTAGGTAAAGACTATGACCATGACATACCCTGCTATGATATAGTAATGTATAGGATCTCCAGAGACCAATCTGTATGCACCCAAACTTATGCCTACAGCGACACCAAGTGCTACTACCATTCTAAGGACATTTTGTTTAAGGTTTCCTTCTGTAATCTCTTCAGCTTTAATGGCAATGGCAAGTAGGGCAGGCTCAGCCATGGTAGTCGAAAACCCTATGAGAAAGGCAAAGAGGTAGATGAGTAGGTTATTTCCCATGCTAGTAAGCTGTAATGCGATGGTCTCACCTATAGGAAAGAGTCCCATTTCAAGGCCTACTATAAAGGCATACAGTCCAAGGACTACCATTATGATACCTGTGATAATTTTATGTAAATGTGCTACAGGTTTTTTGATAATCATATACTGAAAGAAAAAGATAACGATGATAATAGGGGCTACATCTTTTATCGTACCTACTAAAGCCATAAACGTGTCATAGGCTGAAAATGTGTACTCAGATGCCATAGCTTTTCCACCTTCAACCACAGTGGTTATGGCTTGTACGGTTGTAGATGCATCCATGAAGTTATAGACGATGATACCGTACACTTGCACAAATATCATAGGGGTAAGTGAGGCAAAAGCGATGAGTCCAAAACCATCTATGGCAGGGTTGCGACCCTTGATGCTTGATGCAAGTCCTATGCCAAGAGCAGCTACCAGTGGCACGGTAACAGTAGAAGTAGTTACCCCTCCAGAGTCATATGCAAGCCCTATAATCTCAGGGGGTGCAAAAAAGGTTACCACAACTACTAGGATGTACCCAGATATGATGTAGTACGCGATAGGATGCCCAAGTAAAATACGTAGTGTTCCAAGAGCAATAGCAAACCCAACAGACAACGCCACTGTCATACGAAGCCAAAAGGCATCTATCAGCCCATGTGAAATGAGGGCAGCTTTGTCTGCTATGGCGATGAGTGCAGGCTCAGCTACAGTGGTAGAAAAGCCTATAGTAAAGGCAAAAGTAAGCAGCCAAAAAACAGAGCCTTTTTTAGCAAAGTCTATAGCAAGTCCTTCCCCTATGGGAAAGATACCAAGCTCAAGTCCACGGATAAAGAGTGCAAGCCCTATGGCAACGATAGTAAGCCCAATGACTATGGACAGTAGATTATCAGGCACAGATTGGATGATGAGTCCTTGAAACAACGCCACAACAACGATGATAGGAAAGAGGTCTTTAAAAGCGTTTTTTAAATCCCCTGAAAATATCTTTAAACTTTCTTTCATTGTAAATATTATAGCTATCCAAAACAGAAAAATGCTTAAGGTATATCAAGGTTTGTATATTATTTTTTCACTTTATCTCTTGGAATAAACTCTAAGATAGTAGCATTGATACAAAAACGTTGTTTCCCTCCAGGTGCATCGTTAAATACATGTCCTAAGTGAGCTCCTGATTTTTTGGCAAGTATCTCTACACGTCTCATGCCGTAGCTGTTGTCTTCTTTTTGTACTGTTGAACCATCTACAGATTTGAAGAAGCTAAGCCAGCCTGAGCCTGAGTTAAATCTGTCTCGTGTGTCAAAGAGGATTTCGCCAGATATTTTGTCCACAAAGACACCATCGCCTGTGTGTTTAAACTCCTCGTACTGTTTACAAAAGCGTCCATCTGTTTTTTGTTCAAAGGCAACGTCATAGCCTTCACTGTCCTCTCCTAGTTTAAAAGCACCCACTGCTTTGTAAAATGTTTTTTCATCCATGTAGCCAGTGTATGCTTCTACTTCTTTACCGTCTTCTATAAAGATGATGGTAGGTGTGCCTTGTATTTTGGTTTTGAGGGTAAAACCTTTTAGGGCATCTTGATGCACGGTTCTAAGTGGGATAGTCCCCTTGTAGTGGTCTGTGACATTTTTAGCAAATTTTTCACAAAATCTACAATGCTCTGCATCGATGACTACTATCTCTTTGTCACCAAGGGGTGAGATGCTAGGTGTTTTAGCTACAGCTATCTTGGTAGTACCAAACTTTACACCTGTTGTATGGTTAGGACAGTAGCCTAAAGGGTTTTTCTCTAGGTAGTTTTGATGGTACACTTCTGCAGGGTAGAACTTTTTTAAAGGTTTTATCTCTGTAGTGATTTTCCCGTAACCAGCTTTGCTAAGTAGGGTTTGGTAGGCTTCTTTAGTTGCAAGTGCTAGGGCTTTTTGTTCATCATTTGTGTAGTACAGAGCTGAACGGTAGTTGTTTCCTCTGTCATTGCCTTGTCTGTTGCCTTGTGTAGGGTTGTGTAATTCCCAAAAAGACTTTATGAGTGTTTCTGTACTTATCTTATTGTCATCATATATGACCTTTACGACTTCTGTATGATTGACAACTTTGTTAGAGTTTCTGTACTTAAGTACGGTTTCATATGTTGGGTCAGCATAGTCACCCCCCGCGTACCCTGATGTGGCACGTTTTACCCCTTCTAGGTTTTCAAAGTGTTTTTCCACACCCCAAAAACATCCTGCCCCAAAGACGATGGTTTGTGTTTTTGCCATCATGCCTGTGGTGAGTGTGAGGCTTAAGCTTAGTAGTAATAGTATCGTTTTCATTGTGTCTATCCTTCTTGTATTGTTTGTGGGAGTGTAGCATAGTCTGTGTGTAGTATCTGTAGTCTTCCCCCCCCCTTAACAAGTATCAATAGTAATTATATTTTAATAATAATTATCAATTTAATTTTATTCTAAGAAAACTTTCGATACATTACGGCACTTATTTATTACGATTACGATAATAAATATCAAATTAAGAAGACGAAACAAGGAAGATTGATGAAAAAAATAACAACCGTACTAAGTGCAGTAGCAGTCATGGCACTAGGCACACAAGCAGCAACCTTAGAAGAGCGTGTAAAAGTACTAGAAGAACAAAATGAAGTGTTAACAGAAGAGGTACTTGCCTCACAATCAGATGGCTTTACTTTGGTTGACCCAAAAAAGTCACACAATGGTATGGGACCTGCGGCATCTAAAGCGTACTATTCGGAAAATCCACTTTCTATAGGTGGATATGGTGAAGCGTATTATGCCAACCCAAACAATGGTGATGATTTTGCAGATATCTATAGATTTATTACGTACTTTGGGTACAAGTTCAATGACTGGATAGTACTCAACGCTGAGATTGAATATGAGCATGGTGGAGATTCATCTAAAGGTGGCTCTGTAGTGATGGAGTTTTTATACTTAGACTTTCTACTTTCAGATGAATTTAGCGTGAGAGTAGGTAGTCAACTCGTACCTGTTGGGCTTATAAACCTCAGACATGAACCAACACTTTTTAACACTGTACAAAGACCAGAGATAGAAAGACAACTCATCCCCTCAACATGGGGTGAATTTGGTGTTGTCTCATATGGTAGATTTGATGACATTGGTTTAGAATATAGTGTAGGTATGATTAATGCACTTAATATAGATAATGATAAAACAGGCACCCAAGAGAATGGCTGGATACGTTCTGGTAGACAAGGAACAAGAAAAAATGCTTCATTTGACCCTGCATTTGTAGGTCGCCTTGACTATACTGGTATCAATGGTCTCACGGCTGGTGCATCACTGTATTATGGTGATGGAGCAAACAATGACAGTGCGACAGAAACAAAGGGTACAAGTTTTACTATGTTTGATGTGCATGCCAAATATGACAATGGTCCTTTTTCCGCCTATGGACTGTACACGAAGTCAACATTTGATGGTGCTAAAAATGTAAGCCCAACAGCTGTTGAAAAAGCAAGCGGTTTTTATGTGAATGCTGCGTATGACATCTCGGGACTTATAGGTATCAACTATAAAATGCCAATTTTTGCACAGTATGAAAACTGGAACCCAGTAGAAAAGACTGTAGATGGTCAAAATGAAGATGCCTTCGCGACAGAAACAGTCACACTCGGGCTTAACTTTTTCCCTACAGAACAAGTGGTACTTAAACTTGACTATGAAATGAATGATGATTTTAAAGGTAAAACAGATACAGTTTCGTTTGGACTTGGGTTTATATTTTAAAACGTGGATAGAAAATGAACAAAATACT
>Ga0256840_1000592_pt1 | contig 36646 bp, 42 predicted proteins | sample 355202metaG_FD_185969 | JGI IMG/M metagenome (GOLD analysis project Ga0256840, IMG submission 185969) | Hydrothermal vent microbial communities from Mid Atlantic Ridge, Atlantic Ocean - 355-202 | ecosystem: Environmental > Aquatic > Marine > Hydrothermal vents | place: Atlantic Ocean: Mid...
ATTTTTAAGTACGCTTTCTCATCTTTTAAAGATTATACCATAAACAGAGCCACAACTAAAAAGAGTAAAATCTCTACTCCTTCTAAGGTAGCACCTAAAACGTCTCCGTTGACAAAGCCTATTTTGTTTTTAATAAAAATTGAAATTAAAAGAGCAAAAAAGAGTCCTTGTATGAGTAGAATAATAAAGTATGGTGTAAGTAGAGAGCCTAAAATAGAAAAAATAACAAATGAGCTTATTAGATACTTATTTGAAAGAGATGCTTTAAGTTGTGTGGCAAAAGATGAACGAAATTCATGCACTCTAAAGAGAAAAAGTAGAGATAGTCGACTAACCATTGAGATAGCCACAAACTCCATGAGAAAATTGTGGGTAAAAAGGTAGACAATGCCTGAAATTTTTAAAAGCACAAAACCTACAGCATACAACACGCCCATGGCACCAACGGTTGGCTCTTTTATAATTTCATAGGCATCTTTTCGCGAGTGTGCAGCATAAATGGCATCAGTCACATCCATAACAGCTTCGCTGTGAATGAACCCATAAAGCATCATATAGACAACAGCTGAAATAACAGCTCCATACCACTCTAAATGGGCTAAAAAAGAGAAGAGAACAACTGTTCCCAACCCCAATATAAAGCCTACAAAAGGCAGAAACAGGAGCATGGAGGCTAAAACTTCTTTTTTTGAAAGGTCATCACTATTTTTGAAGTTTATAGGTACTGTAGAAAAATATGAAAAGGAAAATTTGAATCCTAAATAGAAATTTTTCATTACACTCTTATTTTTAAAGTCCTCTTTTGAGTTCTTCCCATTTTTCTTCTTCTCTAGAGATATCAAGTAGGGAATAGAGATTTTTTTCTTCAAAATCGATACGTTCAATTAGTACCTCTGCTAGTTCATTGAGTGTTTTAAAAAACTCATCATCAAGAACAGCTGTATCTCGACTGTATTTGGTTAAAAAAGTCATAAGGGTCATTTTTGTCTCTTTAAATGTCGAGACAAACTCTTCTATATGTTCTCTATTTTTGAGTGAAAATCTATGGCTATCTCTTAATAGTAGATAGAACTGAATATCTTCATTGGTAACATGATCTATGGCTAAATTATTAAGAGATACCAATGCTTTTTTAGCTTTTTTATGATTGTTTTTTGAATACTCAGCAATTACTTGATGTGTTAGTAGAACAATTTTTTCATGCTCTTTTTTCCAATTTTTAACCATTTTTTGATTTTTTGATAAGAATAGCGAAGAGAACAAAAGATACTCCTTTTAATTATATTTAAATTATATCATAAAGATATTTTATTGTATCTATACTATCGAATAGAGTCTATACATTTTCTATATTCAGCCTTTTTTGAATGCTTTTTGAAAAACTAGATGATTTTGATGTCAAATTTTGTTTTAATAATAATGCTATATAATATTTGAAATTATAATGGCATTATATTTATAAAAAGGATAGTTGTTGCAAGAGCATAAAGAAGAAGTACAAAATTATGAGCGTGAGTTGTTTTACCAAAAAGAAGAGGTACATAAACAGGAAGTTAAAGCTTTAAAGAAAGAGATATTTATATCGAATCTAAAGGCTTGGATTATTGGATTTATTTTGATAGCAGAGATTATCTTTATTGGAAGCCTTTTTAAGAAGTCAGGTATGTTCTCTGATGTAAAGTCAGCACACAATAGTGTGGCAGTGATTCGTTATGACAAACCAGTAACCGAAGAGTTTACCACCACCATTATGGAGAAAATGGATAGTGTTAAAGAGGACAAATCGTTTAAATCGGTACTCTTTATTATGGGTTCTCCGGGTGGCTCTCCAACGGCTAGTGAAGAGTTGTCAGAGTATCTTAAAGCGTATCAAAAAGATATGAACATCACCATGTATGTAGACTCCATCGCTGCGAGTGGTGGATACTATATCGCGTCAGCTGTTAAACCTTTGATCGCCAATAAAAATGCCATAGTTGGTTCCATTGGGGTAATTATGCCTCACTATAATATGGGTGAATTGGCTAAAAAAGTAGGAGTAGAAGAGGACTTTATGGCAGCAGGAAAGTTTAAAAAGCCTATTTCTTATTTTGCAAAAATAGATAAAGAGAACAAGAAATACATGACCGACCATCTTCTTAAACCAACGTATGACAACTTTGTACAGTCTGTTGCAGACAACCGTGGATTAAAAAAAGAGGATATCATTCCTTTTGCTGAGGGTAAAATCTTTATAGCCAATGTCCCAGAAATACAAGGTGTTTTGGTAGATGAAATCTCTTCGCTCTACCATGTCAAAGCCAAAATACGTAAAGATTTAAACTCTAGTGATGTTGACTTTGTCACTATTTCACTTGAAGATGAGCCTTCATTTGCCTCTATGTTTAAAGTCAATGTTAATGTCGGTTTGGATGAGTTGAGCAACATGCTTCAGATGCGTTAGTCTCGTAGATACATCCATAACAGTCCTAGGTACTCATGTAGGGCTGTTTCTGTTTTTCTTAACTGTTTTCCATTGAGTGTGCTTATTCGAATTTCTCTATCTTCATAGAAGAAGTCGGTTGGTGCCGGAATGGGAGACAACCCTTCCTGTTCAAAAAGTTTCATAGATCTTGGCATATGGTAAGCAGAGGTGACAAGTATAAAAGGTGCTGTACCAAGACGTGCTTTCATTGCCCATGCTTCCTCTTTGGTATCTTTTGTTTCTGTTTGCATTAAAATGTTCTCTTTTTTTACTCCTGCCTCTTCTAATAGGGTGGCTGTTATTTCTGCATTTGAAACTTTACCATAGATGGAGTATCCTGAAGTGATTATTTTTAGATTTGGATTTTGATGATAGAGTCGTATCGCTTCCCAAGCTCTTTTCTTTTTCTCTCCACCAAGGAGTAAGATATATTGAACATCAGTAGGCACTTTTTCTAGTCGATGATATTGTCGTTCTAAAGGGGCTAAAAGATGGTTCGCCGTATAGGCAGAGGTTGTGACCAAAACCCATACCATGCTTATAAAAAGATAGCGTTTTGCCTTTTTGACATTCTCTCTAAATAGAAACCACAATACGATGCTTAGTAAAATAAAAGCAACGGGTAGAGGCATTAACATAAATGTAATTGCTTTTTTAACTAAAAATCCCATATAGATATTCATTTTAATCTCCTCTCGATTCCCAGTTTTACTTCATAGACTTCATCGCAAAAAGAGGCCAGTTTTTGTCCAACAACTCCAGTCATGTCGACAAATCTTCGACTCTCTTTGTCCATAGGGATAACTCCTTCATTGACGTTGTTTAGAACAAAAACCATGTGACTATTGATTTTTGAGATGCTCTCTAGTTGAGCTAAAAGTGCTTCTTCTTTTTTTTCGATATTATTAAGTAACCACATAGAGATGCAGTCTATAAGATAAGTTTCCTCAGGTTGAATCACGTTTGGTAAATTAAAAGGCTCCTCGATAGTAATAAAAGACCCTTTTCGTTGGTCTTGATGTCTCCCTATACGTTTTTGCATCTCATTGTCACCATAGCTGTTGTTATAAGTTGCTATGTAAAAAGGTTTGGTTTGATTGGAAAGTTTAAGCGTCTTCTTTTCAGCCAAAGAGCTTTTTCCTGACTTTTGTCCTCCATAGTATAAAATTTTCATCTATTTTAAAAAGTTTTCTACTTCTTTGGTAATGGCTTCTTTAGAAACACCATTTAAAAAGCCATACATCAAAGCCCCACCAGCACCAACTCCCTCTTTGGCTTCCCCTTCATCATAGAGTTTTAGAGCAGGATGTTCACTTAGTGAGAAGTCAAAATCAGCATAATACGCGTTGATGTCGAAACGTAAGAGTTCTAAAAGGGCTTTAATATCACTCTGTTCATCTTGGGCAACCCATTTGGTGGTACAAAGAGCCAAATTCGATGTCTCCATTGTTCCTCCCATAAGTTTTAATATTCGGTCAACAATAAGAAGAACAGAAGCCATTTGTGTTCCTCCTGCTAAGACCAGAGGTATTTTGTTGTTGAGTCCTAAGATAAAACCAGCATTGAAAATAAGCATGTTGTCTGAGACTTTAGAGAGTACTTCAAATATATCATCTTTCTCTCCTATGTGGGAAAGGGAAAGTTTTAAAGTATTCTCTCTAATGTCATTGGGTACATCTTTAAAAGAGCTAGAGAAGTACTCTTTTCCTTTATGCTTTAAACCAATGGCTGTTGCCATGGCTGTGGTGGTGCCAGAAGGAACAGACTCAGCTAAAATGATGTACTCATCTTTGCACTCATAACTCTGTCCAAAATTAACACCTTTTTGAAAAAGTTCTTGAGCATTTATATTTGCTCCCTTTGCTATACTCTTACTGGGTTCTATGTTAAAGTCATGAATTTTAAAGTACTTTACTTTTGGTTTTAGCTCTAGCCCTAAGTCTAAAAGCTCTACACGACCATAAGGAGCCAAAAGATGAATCCCACGAGTAATAAGAGCAGGCGTTGGCACACCCTTTGGAGTCTCTGCTATGTTGTCTAAACTTCGTACTTCACCGGTACAGACAAATTCGCTGTCAAGGGTAGGGGTTAGGTGAATCATCCCTGGAATTCCAGCTTGGGTAATGCCTGCTATATTGGCTGTTTTTGTGTTGCTTAGAGCCAACATAAAAGTGGCTTTTTTACCACGAAGTGACTCTATGAAGTCGATGTTTCCGATGATGGGTTGTATCATTTGTTTCTCTTTTTTTAATTTGTGATATTTTATCTTCTTTTCATAATCAAATAGATAAAAAATGGTCCACCCAAAAAGGCTGTTAAAATTCCTATGGGAATGTCTGAGTTTGCTCCTAAGTTACGGGCTATTAAATCAGATACTACCAAAAAGAATCCCCCATAAAAGAAGATAGGCAGCATCAGCTGTTCAGCAGACTTTTTATAAACAGTTTTCATAATGTGGGGAATAATTAAACCCACAAATCCAATGGGACCTGTAATGCTTACACAAATACCTACAGCAATGGAGACGGCTACGAGTAAAATGGTATTGACTTTTTTGACTTCTACCCCTTTTAAGTAGGCATAATCGTTAGAAGTTAGAAGAAGTTTTAACTCTTTTTTATAAAAATTAGAGAGCAGTAGCAGACCTATACTTGCTAAAACAATAGGTAGCGTATGCTCCAAGCCAACCACGTCTACAGAACCCATCGTAAAGCGAATAATCTCAAAACTTTGAGACTCATCACTTAAGTAGAAAAGAATCATCAACGCAGCATTGTAAAAAAATGATAGAGCAATTCCTACTAAAAGTAGGGTATTGGTCTCATACGATTTTAGTTTTAGAGTTAGAGCAAAGAGAATAACTACCGTCAATAAAGCCCCAAAAAAACCAAAAAGAGAGAGCATTGAAGAGAAGCCAAAGACTATGGAAAAAGCCACACCTAAAGTGCTACCACTTGCCACGCCTAACGTATAAGGTGTCGACATGGGGTTTTTAAAAAGTGATTGAAAAAGTAGACCTCCAAGAGCCAAAATGGAACCAGCAAAAAATGCCACAATCACCCGAGGCAATCGAATGTCCCAAAAAAGCTTGTGGTCTACCGTTGTGGGGTTGTCTAAATTGTAGAGTTCTATGGGGATTTGCCCGAAGAAAGGAGCAATGGTAATAAGTGCCAATGCCAATAAAAAAATAAAAATTCTCATAAATTCACCACAATACAATTATCTATCATTTTAACTGAAGTTCCAAAATAATTATTAAGATTGGATTCATGAAAAAATTTTTTAGCAGTGTCAAAGAAAGCAATTTTACCTTCGTTAATACAGAGTATAGTATAGCCCAATTTATAAGCCAAATTTAGGTCATGTGTTATGATGATTTTAGATTGAAAGAGATTACTTTTGAGTAATGAAAAAATATGACGACTTTTTTTAGGGTCAAGGTTGGCTGTGGGTTCATCAAATATGGTGATTTGTGCATTGTGTAAAACAGCCGATGCCAACATGGTGAGTTGTTGTTCTCCTGAGCTTAGTTGTTGACAGGGTTTATTTGTTAGGTGGTCTAGCTCTAAAAGTTTTAGCATATTTTTGGACTCTAAGAGCGTATGTAAACAGCTTAGGTTGAGGTACTCATCTAGGGTTATATATTCGTCAAATATCTCCAATTTGGCTGGAATGTAGTTGATGAGTTTGGTTCGCTCTTTATGGTTGAGTTGAGTTAAGATTTTGTGTTCAAATGTCACTGTATTTGAATGTGTAATGCCACATAGTACTTTGGCTAAAGTAGATTTCCCTGCACCGTTTGAGCCTAAAATTATGAGGTTCTCTTTGGGCTTTAGCTCAAAGGAGATGTTTTTTAGAATTTTGTCAGAGTAGTTTTTAATCTGTAACATTTTTGTCTCTATAATTTTCTAACATGATTTTAAAGTCTTCTAAAAACAGTACAATTCGGTCACTTGGGAGACCTGCATAGATATGGGTGTTCATGTAAACAGCTTTTGTTTTCGCAGCCGAAATAGGCAGTTCTAGCCATGGCTTGATGAGTGCTTGGTTATCGAGTCCGTCATTACTACAACGTGCCAAAAGAAGAACAATGTCAGGATTAGAAGCAATAATGTTTTCCATGTTTAAAATGGGTTGACCTTTACGTTCTGACTGTAGGGCGTTTGTGTTGTTACTTTCGTTGATAATTTCATCAAAGTAGAGGTTTTGACCTGCTACAAAAATCTGTTTACTTAGGTCAGAATTTCTACCAAAAACGATGAGAATTTTTTTATCATGAACGATATTATGTAGATTCTTTAAGCTTTGATTTATATCTTCAACTATTTTTTCTGCTTCTTCACTTTTTTCTAAAATATCACCTATTTCTATAATAGATTTTTTAATATTGTCCAGTTTATCTATTTGAATGACTTTGGTTTTGATGCCAAGTTTTTCAAGTTTTAGGCTAAGTTTATGATTGTTTTGTTGCATGATGACCAAGGTTGGTTGGAGTGATAAAATTTTTTCTAAACTAGGAGAGAAGTATCCACCCACTTTAGGAAGCTCTTTGGAAGCTTCGGGGTATAAGGAGTAATCGGTATTGGCAACAATTTTATCACCTGCACCCAAGGCAAAAATAATCTCATTGATGGCAGGGCTTAGGGCGATGATGCGTTCCCCAGCGTTTAAGGTTAGGGTTAGTAGAAGTAGTAAAAGTATTTTTTTCATATTGGGCCTGTAGGTCGGGTTGCCCTCATCCCGACAAATATTTAAATATTTATTTTGTTGTTCATCGGGAGTCAGGTGTTGAATGTTTCATTCCGTTGCACTTCACAAAACATTCAATACCAGACCCCTAATATTTTTTATGTAGATTGATGTCGGGATGAGGGCAACCCGACCTACGCGATATTAATATGTCAATTTCATTCCTGCGTAAACAGCTCTTGGGCTTGAAGCGTATCCGTCAACTGTTTTGTAATATTTATCTGTGATGTTATCTACTTTTCCATAGAAGCTTAGATGTTGGTCAACTTCGTAGTTGGCTGTGAAGTTGGCGATGGTGTAGTTTCCTGTTTGAGAACCTTGTTTGTTGGCACTATCATAACGTTCTCCCACATATTCACCATTGAGTCCTAAGTGAATATCATCAATACCATAGTAATCAAGACCAAATTTTAGACTATCTTTAGGTTGACGTGCCAAAGCTTGACCCACATTGTTTTCTGTTTTTAAATTGGTATAGCCTAAATTAAGGGCTAAAGTATCGAAAAGCGTGGTATCGTAAGCAATTTCATAACCTTTTATTTTTGATGTTCCATTTAAGTTGTTATAGGTGTTGGTTGTAAAGTCATAATCTATAAAGTTGTCAATTTTACTATTAAAATAAGTAAGTGATAAATCTTTATAGGCAAGAGAGACATCAAATGATTTGGTTGATTCAGGTGTTAAGGAACCGTTTCCTACAAAGCTACCATAGAGATTGTAAAGTGTTGGTGCATTGTAAGCTGTTCCATAGTTAGCAGAAGCGTTTAACCCTTCAATATTAAAATGGTGTTTAAGACCGATTTTACCTGTGGTTTTGTTATTAAATGCACTGTATTTATCATATCTAATAGACTCTGTGAGTATGGTTTTTCCTACAGAAGTTTGAAAGCTATTATTATTGGTCAAGAAAAGGGCTTTGTTATTGTAACTTTTGTTAAGACCACTTTGATGCTCAAATTTTTTATAGTCTCCACCAAGAAGTAAAAAATTGTCTCCTAAATAATTAATTTTAGAGGTGAGTCCATACTCTTTAACTTCTCCATCAAAAGGAGATGTTCCAAAGCTAGAAGTGGAAGTACGTCTAAAGGTGGATTTCTTAGCAAAAATATTGAGTTCGTTAAAACTGTCTATATGATTAAAGTTAATAGAGGAGAATTTATCTTTGCTGGTATTTTTAGTAACCGTACTGTTTGCATTATTGTTAAAAGCATCATCATAGTTACCATTGGCATCAATGGTGGTATGAGAGAGGTCAATTTTATTGGTCGGAGTAATGCTAAAACCAGCTTTTACATTGGTCGTTTTATTACTATAGGCATCATCTTCATATTGGTTAATATCTGTTCCTCTTGGAGCATAGGCTGTAAATCCTTTACTGTTGAGATTATTATGATTGACTTTGAAATAAAAGGCATCATTTTTGTAAGAAGCGTCTATATTGGAATTGGTTGTGGCAAAACTTCCAAATTCTTGTGAAGCTGAAAAATGTAAACCCTCTTTGGCTGATTTAGTAATGATATTAATCACCCCAGCTGAAGCATCTGCTCCCCAAATCCCTGATTGAGCTCCTTTGACAACTTCAATACGTTCAATGTCTGTAGCCATTAAATGCTCAAAAGGAGCACCTGAAACGCCTGTAATGTCGTTGTATCGTATGCCATCAATAAGTACTAAAACACGACTTGATTTCATTCCTCTAATATTGAGAGACGTTGCTGTTCCTAAGCCTCCACTGGCTCTAAACGAAACCCCAGGAAGCGAATTTAAAGCTTCTGTAACAGTAGTATAGTGACGCTCTTCAATCTCTTGGGCTGTAATAACATTTATGTTCGATGTTACTTCTTGTAGCTTTTGATTTGTCTTAGTCACTGAAGTTACGGTAATATCTTCAAGTTTCTCCTCTGCGATGAGGTTTATATTTAGTAATAGCGTTGTAATTAGACTCAGTTTTATTGTGTTGTTCATTTTTTCCCTTGATATATATTGTGTAGGTTCGGCAATACCGAACATTTTTATGTGTTGATTATAATAAATAATAGGCATGCAGATAGGGAGGGGAAGTTTTATGCTCAGGGGGTTCAAAGGCATACTTGTGGTACTTGTGGTTTGTGTCAATTTTACACAATTTAAACAGTGATGAATACATAGCAATAACTGCTAATGAAAAATAACGCCGTCTATAGCCTCTTAGATGTTTCATGTGCGAATTCTACATAAAAATACTTATAGTTGTATAGTGTTACTTTGAGTTTTTAGTTAGCATAAGTTATAATCATTCACAATTGAATGAGGAGCTTTCTTGAGAAAGATGATTTTACCGAGAGTTCTGTTACTGTTGTTGGTTTTTTCAACCATCACATTTGCAGCAAAAGTAAATCGCACAGTATGGAAAAAAGGTATGAGTTTTGAACAGTATCTTGCAAAACATAAAGTTCCCAAAACTACTTTAGACAGTTTAGATAAAGATGATACTCTTTTGCTCTCAGATGTTGAAAATACACGAAGTTATTATGAACTTGTAGCCAGTACAGGAACGCTTTTACAAGCGCTTATTCCTCTGGGTGAAGAGTTGCAAGCGCATCTATTTAAAACATCTTCAGGATATAAGGTGGAAATAATACCCATTGAGTATCAAAAAGATACTCATGTGGCATTACTCTCTATAGAGAATAGCCCCTATGCTGATATTGTTAAAAAGATTAAAAACAGACGATTGGCAAGTGAGTTTACACGTCTACTTAAACATAGCGTTAACTTTAAAACGGTTCAGAAAAATGATAAACTTGCTATCGTATATACACAAAAAATGCGTCTTGGACAACCTATCGGTGTTCCCAATATCAAAGCTGCTATGTTGGAGTCACGAGGGAAAAAGAATTTCGTTTTTAAACATACTGACCATAACTATTATAATGAAGAGGGGAAGGTTTTAGTTCAAAAATATATGAGAATGCCTCTACATAGTATTCGGATTACCTCTCCTTTTACAAGCAGACGGTTTCATCCCGTGTTAAAACGTTGGAAAGCACATAATGGAACCGATTTTGGTGCCAGACGTGGTACACCCATTTTGGCAGCTGCTAAAGGAAAAGTGATCTTTTCTGGTTGGAAAGGTGGCTATGGAAAAGTTATTAAAATTAAACATAAAGATGGTTATGTCACACTGTATGCTCATCAGAGTAGGTTAAAGGCAAAGCAGGGTCAACATGTATCGGCAGGACAGGTTATTGGTTATGTTGGAAGTACAGGACGAAGTACAGGAGCACATTTACACTTTGGACTCTATAAAAATGGACGTGCCATTAACCCTATGCGTTTGGTAAAATTTTCTACGGGTGGATTAAGTGGAAAAGCCAAAAAAGCCTTTTTAGATAGAAAAAGAAAATATACACAAATTATTGATGATGTTTTTGAGAAGAATATACCCTCGCAAGTTTGGAATACAGTCAATGAGATAGGTGTCTCTCCTAAAATGAAAAATTATTATAAAAATAGAGGTTGGTAATGAAAAATATTATAGAAAATTTTACCCTTCACCCTTTAAAAGAAGGAAACTTTGTAAAAATAGCTTTGGCAACGTATACTCAAAATGGAGTAGAAAAGTCATGGGAAATAGTAGAATCTCATGATTCTGTGGCTATTTTAATCTACCATACAGAGAAAAAATCTTTTATTTTAGTAGAACAGTTTAGACCTCCTTTGTATCATAACAATGGTAATGGAATGTCAGTAGAACTCTGTGCAGGAATTTTAGATAAAAATATATCGGTTGAACAGATAGCACAAGAAGAGGTGGAAGAGGAGTGTGGTTTTTCTGTCACTTTAGAGTCGATAGAACGCATTTCAAAAGTAAATTCTGCAGTTGGTACAGCAGGAACCACGCAGATAATGTTCTATGTCGAAGTAGATGAGTCCATGCGTGTTGGTGAAGGTGGGGGTATAGATCATGAGATGATAGAGGTGATAGAGCTTCCTGTATCTGAAGCTAGAACATTTATGTTTGATGAGTCGATTGCTAAAACAGCTGGGTTGATGTTTGCTTTTATGTGGTGGTTTGATAAATATGATGGTCGGTGAACCGACCCTACTTTTTTAACGCCTCAGCTATCAACTCCAACGGATTTTTAAATATTGTCTCAACCTCTGCATTGTTCAAAGCCTCACTTAGTTGAACCCTGCAAGCCGAACATTCAGCACTTACATAATGAGCCTTGGTCTCTCTAATCATCGCTGCTTTTGGTTTTCCTGCAGCTTCTGCAAAATGAAACTTCTCTGTCTGCATGGTCACTCCACCAAATCCACAACATCTGTTTGGGTCAGACATCTCTACCATTGGGTAGTTGGGTGCTAAGAGGTTACGTGGTTGTTCGTAGATACCTTGAACTTTTCGTGCATGACAGGGGTCATGGTAGGTGACGGTTGTGTCAAAGGTACCTTTTGTTTTTAGAAGTGCTTGTAGCTCTGTGTTGTCATCTAGCCACTCTGTAGCCATAAATATTTTCTCTGTTACTTTTTTGGCACGAGCTTCCCACTTTGGCATGTCATGGTTTTTAAAGAAAACTTGCCAGTCATGCTTAACCATGGCAGAACAGGTGGCTTCTGGGATAAGCATGGCATCACACTCATCCATAAAACTTTCAAAGTACTCTATGTTTGCTTTTGTCATACGTTCTACTGAGTCAACAGCTCCGGTAAAGTAGGCAGGAGCTCCACAACAGAGTTGCTCTTTTGGTATAAAGATATCAATGTTCAGCTCTTTTAAAATCTCAACCAATGAATCACCAATACCTGTATAGTTGTAGTTTGCAAGACAGCCAATAAAAAGTGCCACACGCATGTTTTTTTCTTCTTTCTTCTCTGCTAAAATCTCTTCTGGGTAAGCGTTTAAAAAAGAGATTTTTGACATAGAAGGGAGTAATCTTCCTTTTTTAACCATGGGCATTGAAAATCTTGCTCGTAGTCCACGACCTTTATCATCTTGGGCTAGAGCACAGGTTTTAAACATAAAGCCAAACTTCATAACCATGTCCATTACCTTACGGTGTTCTAAAAGATAAAATGCAATACGTTTAAACCAAGCTATTCCAAATTTGTCAGCGATGTCGGCACGTACCTCTTCAATGACCATATCGGTTGCGAGTGAATTTGGACAAACATCAACACAGTTGGTACATAAAAAACAGCTTTCAAAAATATTTTTGGCATTTTTGTCTAACTCTAAATTACCGTGTTGATACTGTGCTAATAAATCAATAAATCCTCTAGGAGAGGTAACTTCATCGGCATTAACTTGGTGAATGGTACAAACGGGAATACATTTTCCACATTTGACACAGTCGTCAGCTGTTGCTTGAAAATTGAAAATATCTTCTGTTTTTTTTGTCATTTTGTTTTTCTTTATATTGGGTAGGTCGGGTTGCCCTCATCCCGACAAAAATTGGTATAGTTTAAAATTTCAATATTTTATATAAATTGGTATAAAATTATAAACAAATTAAAGGTATGAATATATGTCGGGATGAGGGCAACCCGACCTACCGTTAAACCGTCTTTGAAAACGCTTTTTTACTTTGGGCATACTTTTTCATGTAAGCATCAAAAGGCATGGCGATGTTTCTTATAAGCAGTGTACCTGTAGTACTTACAGAGATTTTATCCTCTGTTATGGTAACCAATTCAGCTTCTACAAACTCTTTCAGGGCTTCAAGTGCATCGGAAAAATACTCTTTAAACGTAATGTTATGCTCTTTGTCAACACGTTTCATGTCAATAGAGAAGTTAGCCATCAGTTCCATAATAACAGCTTTTCTTAAAAAGTCATCATCACTGAGAACCACACCTCTCTCAAAAGGGAGTTTTCCTGCGTCTAAAGCTTCTTCATAAACGTGCATATCTTTAGTGTTTTGAGCGTAGTAACGCTCACCTTCACCGATGCTGGTTAACCCAATTCCTATCAAGTTTGCACCACCTCTGGTGGTATAACCTTGGAAGTTTCTATGAAGTTCACCTTTTTCTATGGCTCCAAAAAGTTCATCTTCTGGTTTGGCGAAGTGGTCCATTCCTACCATTTTATACCCATGTTTTTCAAAAAAGTCAATGGTGTATTGAAAAATTTGTAGTTTCACGTCAGGAGTGGGTAGGGTAGTCTCGTCAAATTTACGCATGGTTTTCATAAGCCAAGGCACGTGAGCATAGTTAAATACAGCCACTCTATCAGGGTTGAGTTGGGTAGAGAGTTCCAATGTCTTTTTGAAGGTCTCTAAGGTTTGGTAGGGTAAGCCATAGATGAAGTCAGTATTAATAGAGTTAATACCATACTTACGTGCTAACTCAACAGCATTTTTAGTTAGCTCCAGTGGTTGAACACGGTGAATGGTCTCCTGAACTTTATGGTCTAAATCTTGTACTCCGAAAGATATTCGGTTAAACCCATGTTTTTGGAACACTTGCATCTGCTCTTCGTTAAAAAATCTTGGATCAATTTCACAAGAGATTTCTGCTTCTTTACTCCAGTTTGGAAATTTTGATTTGATGTAGGTTACAATTTCGTCGAGTTCAAATGCTTTATAAAAAGTAGGTGTTCCCCCACCAAAGTGAAATTGAATCACTTCACGATTGGTGTCGATGTGTTTAGCCAAGAGGTCAACCTCTTTTTTTAAGTAGTCCACATAACGGCTAAGTTTTTCTTCTTTTGAAGTAAAGACAACATTACATCCACAAAAGTAACAAGCTGAACGACAAAATGGAAGATGCACATATAACGAGAGTTTTTCTGTTGAGTTTTCTAAAAAGTCTATATATGTATCGTATTTAAAATCATTGTTAAACTCTAAAGCTGTGGGGTACGATGTGTATCGTGGTCCTGGCTTAGAGTATTTGGAGAATTTTTCAAAGTCAATATTGCTCATTATATGTTGTCTCCTCGGTGTTGGTCAAGCCAAACCATAATCCCTTTTTGGGCATGTAATCTGTTCTCTGCTTCTAAGAAAATCTCATCAGCATGTTTTTCAAATATCTCTTCACTCACTTCATATTCACGGTAGGCAGGGAGACAGTGTAAAAATATGGCATCTTCTTGTGCCAATGACATAAGCGAACTGTCAACAATGTATCCGTTAAAAGCTTTTATTCGTATCTCTTTTTCATCTTCTTGACCCATAGAGACCCAAGTGTCAGTAGTGACAACATTGGCACCTTTTGTTGCCAATTTTGGGTCATTACTAAAGGTGATTGTTGCACCACTCTCTTTTGCAAACTCTAATGCTTTTTGAACAATTATGGGATCACACTCATACGCTTTTGGTGTGGCTATTCGAAGTTCAAATCCCATTTTTGCTGCCAACATCAACCATGAGTGGGTCATGTTGTTCTTACCATCACCTATATACGCTACAATGGGGTTGTTTACCCCACACTCTAACATGGTAAGGTAGTCCGTCATAAGTTGAACAGGGTGATAGGAGTCGGTTAGTCCATTAATAACGGGTACTTGAGAATGTTCTGCAAACTCCTCTATGTTACTGTGCTCAAAGGTTCTAATCATGACCATGTCTACCATACGAGAGATAACTCTGGCTGTATCTTTCATGGGTTCACCACGACCCAATTGAATGTCGTTTGATGACAAGAAGAGTCCAATACCTCCAAGCTGATAGATACCAGTCTCAAAACTAACACGTGTTCGTGTAGAGCTTTTCTCAAAAATCATTCCAAGGGTTTGCTGTTCCATGTAGGGTACAAACTTTTTTGCTTTGGTTTGTATTTTGATTTTTTGAGCGAGGGTAATCATCTCTAAAAGTTCAGTCTTTGTGAAGTCTTTTAGGCTTAAGAAGTGTCTCATTGGGAGTTCCTGTTTTATCGACCTACTGTGCCAGTAAGTAATTGTAATTTAAGAAAAACATTTTACCATTAAAATTTTACAAAGAAATTAATTAAGGTTAATGCAAAAAATCAAAAAGTTTGTTGTAGGTTTGTGTGGCTGGTTTTTGTCTGTTTTCAAAAGGTACGGAGTCAAAAGTTAAGCTGTTATTTTGAATGATAACACAACTTAAGGTATTCCCATAAATAGCAGAAGTATCGATACAGATTCTGTTTTTATGTTGTCTAATATTGGGTTGAGAGAGGTGACCAAAAATATGATAGTGCTGATTGTCTTTGGCTTCTTGATGGGTATACGGGATTAATTCGTCCAGTTTCATTTCAGGGTTTTTACTACGTGAGATACATTTTACCATTTTTTTAGAGGATCTCTCATCATCTCTGGTTAAATGTATTTCAGGGCAGGGTGCATGGGTCAATGTGGCTGAGAACGCTTCACCATAACGGTACTTGAACCAAATACTACACTCTTTATAGAGTTCTAAAAAAAGTTCTTTTAAATGGGCATCTTTTTCTAAAAGGGCAACGGTGTTGTAGTATTTTTCTTTGTTTTCTATGGTTTTGGGGGTGACTTTAATGGTAGGGTCTTTGGTAATGTATCGATAGACCATCTCTTCATGATTACCACGAATAAGGTAAAATAGTTTTTTATTTTTATTTAAATGGTGGTAGTTACGGTAGATAAAGTAAATGGTTTCGGTAAGTTTCTCATGAGAACCTTTGTCGATAAAGTCGCCAAGTAAGATAATGGATTTTTGTTCATTTTCAGGGCTTAACTCTATGAGTCCCTCTGTATTGGTTGAAAAACCTTGTTGAGTTAAAAGGGTTTTTAGTTCATCTATACAACCATGAACATCACCAATAACAATGTATTGGTGATTGCTGGGAAGAAGTTTGGCTTCATTATTTCCCAAATAGAGTTCAGCCACCAGCGATACTCACATCTCTTCGTGCAGCATTAAGTTCTATAATAAATCCACCCGTAGCATCAATAAGTGACATCATTGCCAAAATAAGGAAGGTTGCATTTTGAGCCCATGAAACCATGAAGAACATAACGATAAAAACAATAGCAACAATAAAACTTAAAAGTGTTTCCGATGCACCAAATTTATTGGCTGTAGCTGCTTTTGCAATCTCAATAAAGAGTGCAAATGATCCTACAATTAGAAAGAGTTCTCTAACTCTTAAAATAAAGTCTCTATCGGGACTAATGTGATGTGTTAGTATAATAGAGTCTAAACTCAGCTCCTTAAATGCTCCAACATAGTCATGTCCTAAGTGTAGACCAACATATGCGAGTAAAACCCATGTAAATGTTGACATTCCTGTAATAAAAAACAAATTTTCTCCTTTTTTTTAGTTTTCTTTTTTATTCATTGTTTGAGCAATATACTCTGTACTCATGATTTTATCTATGGGTTGTGCACCATCAGATGCTTGTGTCCCACTGCCTGATGGATAGACCACAAATTTTGCATTTTCAGATGATGAAAGATTTTTCATAGAGTGGATATAATCCAGCTCTCGTAAAAAGTCAAGTATTTTGCTATTGCTCATATCTGGCATACTTTTTTGTATCATCTCAATTTCGTGTAGAAGTGCTGCAGCTTGATGTTGTGCAGCTATTTTTTTACCCTCAGCCTCCTCTATGGCAGCTTTCTTTTTACCTTCTGCTAGAGTGAGCATGGCTGTTTGCTCTTTTACAGCAACAACCTCTTTTTCCATGGCCTCTTTCACACTACTTGGAAGAATAATTTTTTCAATATGCACCTGAACTATCTCTACACCCCATCGATCGCTGTTCTCTTTCATATGTCCCATGATTTTTTTTGAAATACTGTCAACTTCTCTTTGTATATCAATAAGTTCCATTCGTCCCATAATGGTTAAAGCAGAGGTCATAACCAAGCTTTCAACAGAGGCTTTATAGTCGTCAACGCCCATTACAGCAGCTAAGGGATCAATTACCTTGATTGATGAAATTAAGTCAACGGTAATATTGATATTATCTTTGGTAATAATCTCTTGTTCAGGGGGGTCTATCTGTTGCTCTTTAAGTGAAATTTTCTCTTCAATTTTATCAACTCCGGGAAGAATACGATTTAATCCCTCATACAGAACACGATCTTTTCCCCATCGGTCAACAACCCATGCTTCTTGAGACTCAACAACAACAATAGGCATGAATCTTTCGAAGCCAACGGTATAATAAATCAATACAGGTATGGAAAGTAGTAGAAATATTCCTAGCATCCATGACCCAAAACTCGACTCTAACATAAGCTATCCCTTCTTTATTTTGAATTTTTTAATGGTTTGATATTATAACCAATTTATATGAATTATATTGAATTATATTGCTTCAAATGGTAAAAATATCTTTTAAAAGATAAATTATTACTATCTTATGTTAAAATAAGCAAGTTAAATTAAAAATATACGATATAAAGGAATATTTTGTTCAAAAATAATGTAGATGAAGAAGCTGATTTTTGTGAAGCTTATAAATCTCAAATACTTAATAATGATACGGAAGAGAAGGAATCTCCTCTTGCTTCTATTTTAATCATTTTACTTTTATTGGTTGTTATTATTGCCCTTTCTATTTATGGTTATAACTATTTTATGAACAGTGACAGCAGTGACGCCTCTATGCCACCTGTTTCAGTTCAGACCATTGAAGATGATGAGTTAAAAGTTACGCTACTTAAGGAGGAGGTTGTCTCTGGGGAAGTTATCTCTAAAAAAGAGAGTATGTCTGAATTAACTAAACCTAAAAGTATAGATACTGATATCAACGCAATTGCTGATGAAGTCAAAATTGCTATAGCAAAAAATGAAGAAGAGAATATATCATCTAAAGAGTCTCTAAAAGATGTATCAGCAGAGCGTACAAAATCAACATATATAGAAGACTTAGCAAAAGAGATAGATACCGAGAGTACAAAATCAACATATATAAAAGAGTTAGAAAAATTAACAAAAGAGATAGACCAAGAGAGAAATTAAGATTCTCTCTTGAACTGATTTTATCTATTTAAAAGCGCAGCAACCTCTTTGGCATGATAAGAGATGATAATATCAGCTCCAGCTCTTTTAAATGCTATCATGGTCTCCATCATTACTTTTTCATAATCTATTACTCCTGCAAGTGCAGCCATTTTTAACATAGAGTACTCACCACTTACATTATATACAGCCAATGGTAATGAAGAGTTCTCTTTAATATCACGTACAATGTCTAAGTAAGCCAATGCTGGTTTTACCATGAGTATGTCTGCACCTTCAGCCTCATCAGCGATACTTTCTAAAATAGCCTCTTTACGGTTGGCAGGGTTCATCTGGTAGGAGCGTCGGTCTCCAAAGCTTGGAGAACTTTCAGCCACATCTCTAAATGGACCATAATAAGCAGATGAAAATTTGGTAGAGTAGGACATAATGGGTAGGTGAGCGTATCCACCAGCATCAAGACCTTCTCTAATGGCTGTTATCATGCCATCCATCATTCCACTTGGTGCTATCATATCAGCGCCTGCTTTGGCATGAACCACAGCTTGTTTTTCTAGGTTAGCCAAAGTAATGTCATTGTCAACGGTCTCTAATACTGGGTCGAGAACACCACAGTGACCATGGTCGGTATATTCACAAAAACATAGATCGGTTACGACAAACATATCAGGGTGAGTCTCTTTGATGGCACGTATGCTCGAAGCAATTACTCCATGCTCACACATGGCATCTGACCCAACAGAGTCTTTTGTATCAGGAATTCCAAATAAAATGATAGAGTATATACCCAGTCCTTTAAGAACATCACACTCTTTTAAAACTTCATCAATACTCATTTGAAAAACACCGGGCATCGACTCCACCTCTTTTTTTAGTCCCTCACCACTTTTAATGAAAAGAGGGTAGATAAAGTCATCTACTCTCAAATGGGTCTCTTGCAGTAAGTCACGAAGAACGGGATTGAGTCTTTTTCGTCTAAATCTTGTAAACATAATTTTCCCTTATTTTAGTTTGCCAAATTTTATCATAAACTGATATAATTTTGCCCATGAGACAAATTGATATTTCTAAAGTTGCAAAACTCCCAACCAAGTATGGTGAATTTAACATTCAAGCCTTTAAAGAAAAGGACAAAGAGCATCTGGCTATTTTTACTGATAATTTAAGTGATAATCCCATTGTTCGAGTACATTCAGAGTGTTTGACCGGGGATGCTTTAGGTTCAAAAAAGTGTGATTGTGGAGAGCAGTTGGCGTTCTCTCAAGAGCTTATTGCCTCACAGGGTGGTATGATTATTTATCATCGTCAAGAGGGTCGAAATATTGGACTTTTAGGAAAAGTCAATGCCTATGCCTTGCAAGATAAAGGTTTTGATACCGTCGAAGCGAATCATCAACTAGGGTTTAAAGCAGATGAGAGAACCTATGAGATAGTTGAGTATATTTTGGAGTACTATGGGATTAAAAAAATTCAACTTCTAACGAACAATCCAACTAAAATTGAATCTTTAAAAAATATAGAGATTACAAAAAGAATTCCAATAGTTATGGATTCTAATCCTTTTAATGAAGAGTATTTAGAGGTTAAAAAAACACAGATGGGACATCTGTTGTAATGGATAATGAAAAATGAATAATGAAAAATTAGAAAGATTTACAGAACTTTTATTGGAGTGGAATAAAATTCATAACCTAACAGGCGCAAAAACTCCTTTAGAGGTTGAGAAAAATATTGAAGATTCTCTGTTTCCTACAACGTTTATAGAAAAACCCAGTTCTATTTTAGATGTGGGAACAGGGGCAGGTTTCCCTGGCTTGATTTTGGCGATTGCGTATCCTGATGTTAAAACGGTGTTGTGCGAACCACGACAAAAACGGGCTTCATTTTTAAAGTACGTGGCGATGGAGCTTGAACTTGACAACGTTGTGGTTATAAAAAAACGGGTTGAAGATTTCTCTGATGAGCCTTTTGGACTCATCAGTTCACGTGCTGTGACCGATACGAAAATGTTATTGGAGTTGACCGAACATCTACAAACAGATGCGACGAGATATCTTTTCTACAAAGGTGAACAGGTTTTTTCTGAAATAGAAGCTGTTGACTCCTCATTGGATTATGATATAATCGAGAAAGATCAGAGAAACTACTTATATATAAAGGGATTGGCATGATATTGAAACTGATAATTTTTGCAGTAATAGCAGCATTTGTTTACCGATTTTTTGGTGGAAAACTTCCTTTTATGGATAAAATGGATTCAAAGAAAAAAGAAGAACATGAGTTTGGCTCTATAGAAGCCACTTCTGAGTGTGCAACTTGTGGAACCTACATGACAGAAGATGATGCATTGATTTATCATAAAAAAGCCTACTGTTCAACAGAATGTGTAGAGAAAGCAAAAAGATTAAAATAGTTTCATGAAAATATTTGGACATCCTTGGATAGAGAGTGAACAGTTTTATGTGGTCAAAACAGAAGAAGAGATAAAGAAAACACCCTCCAATAGCATTTTAAAAATTGAGAGTTTTGATGTGGAGTTGTTAAAGTATTGTCAAAAAAATGGTTTGCCGTATATGGTGGTGGTCTCTAACATTAAAGAGGCTCTGTTTGCAAATACATTTCACGCTAAGTACATGCGTGGTTCAAAAAACCTAGCCAAAGAGTTAATGCCCATTGCTCAGAACTATCTTTTTGATACCCAAATCATCGCAACCATTTCGAGTGAAGCAGAGATAGAAGAGATGGCAAAAGCAGGTGTTGATGGGGTTTGGTTTAAATAACCACCCGTTCTATATCTCCATGCAGTTGTGTCATAAGCTCATAAGAGATAGTATTTAACTGTTTCCCTGCACTTAACGCATTATCAAATATACAAACTTCATCTTTGGTTGATTCTAAAACAATATAATCCATAGAGACACGTCCTAAAATGGGTAAACCCTCAGCTGTAACAAATGGCTCAAAACTGTTACTTCTCATCCAGCCATCTCCATAACCTAAGTCGTAAGTAGAGATGGTCATGTTTTTAGGTGCTGTAAATGTTCCCCCATAGCCAACCCGTTCACCTTTTTTTAGTTCTCTTGTAGAGACTTTTTTTGCCCAAAGTGAGAGAACTGGCTTTAAATCTAAGGTATCATAAATAGATGGTAGTTCACTGTATCCATAGGCTCCAATTCCTAGACGAATAAGCTCTTCATTGTGACAAGGTAGCCGTAAAGCAGAAGCAGAGTTAAAGGAGTGAAAACGTGTGTTGATGCTCGGTGTTATCGAACCTACAGTTTTTTTGACTTGTTCAAAGATTTTTTGTTGCCAAAAAAGTTCAGAACTTAACTCATCGGCTGAACGGTTATGGGTCATGACCCCTTTTAGTTTTAAACCTTTCTCTTTTATGAGCTTTAGGGCAAGTTCAAGTTCCTCAAAAGCGATGCCATTTCGGTGCATTCCTGTGTCTACTTTTAGCTCTACTGTTGCGTTTTTTTGGGCTTTGTTTATGTCGTCTAAGCAGTTAAGGGTAAATGAACATTTATCATCCACTACGGCTTTATCACCTAAGACTAAAATATGTTTAAAATAGGGTTTAATCATTTGAGCCTCTGCATAAGTACGCACCACAGCTTTGGTTAGTTCAAACTCTTGTGAGAGTTGTGCCATAAGTTCGAGTCCATGCCCATAAGCATTGTCTTTTAGGACGATAGCAATACTCTTTTTAGAGCCACTTTTTAGTGCAAATTGGTTAAGATTATGAAAAAAATTTTGTTTGTTTATTTTTATAGATGCCATGTAGGATTATAGCTAATCTTAACAAAATATTAAGGAATAGAGATGAGAATAGTACCAGCCGAATGGCAAAAACAAAGAGCCGTACTTATGGCATTCCCCCACAAAAATTCAGATTGGAACAGTGACTTAAATTCTGCATTGGTTCCTTTTATACGAACAGCACAAGCCATTGCCTATGCACAACCTATTTATATTATCTGTGATAACAAAGATGATATATCAGCTCTGTTTTGTTCTACTCGTAATATGAGTTTTATAGAGATAGCCACCAATGATACTTGGATACGGGATTTTGGGTATATTTCGGTGGTGGAAGAGGGTGAGGTGAAACTTTTGGACTTTGACTTTAATGCTTGGGGTGAGAAGTTTGCTTTTGAGTTGGACAATGAAGTGAATAAAAAGTTGCATAAAAAAGGCTATATGGGGGTTACACCTCTTGAGACGATTGATTTTGTGTTAGAGGGTGGGTCGATTGAGTCTGATGGATTGGGAACGATAATGACCACAACAGCTTGTTTATGTAACCCCAATCGTAACGGAGGGCTTTCTAAAGATGAGGTGAAGGAGAAGCTAAAAGAGTATCTGGGAGCCAAAAGGGTTTTATGGTTAGACCATGGATATTTGGCTGGAGACGATACGGATTCTCATGTTGATACTTTGGCTCGGTTTGTTTCTACGGATACCATTGCTTATGTGAAATGTCTGGATAAGGAAGATGAACATTATGATGAACTTCAGAAGATGGAAGAGCAGTTGAAAGGGTTTAGAACATTGGAAGGCGACCCTTATAGTTTGTTTCCTTTGCCTATGCCAAAAGCTAAGTACGATGAAGAGGGTAAGAGGTTACCTGCGACTTATGCGAATTTTCTTATTACAAATGGAGCGTTGGTTTATCCGACCTATTCTGACGAGGAAGATAAGTATGCTCATGAGATTTTTAAGATATTGTTTGCAGACAAAGAGATAATACCTATAGAGTGTTCAAGATTAATAGAACAGGGTGGAAGTCTGCACTGTTCTACGATGCAGATTCCTTTTTAGAGTTTAAATATTTATTAATTATTGTCGTTTACTTCCAAAGTTTTGTGTCCAGTAGGTACCATAAGTGCTGTCTGCTTCGATTACAAGAGCAATACCTACTTCTGTGTAGTTTGGATTCATAATATTTTCACAATGCCCTGGACTTGCCAACCATGCTTCCATAACTTCTTCTAACGTTGTTTGTCCTCCAGCGATATTTTCACCTACGGTGTAGTAGTTGCTGTATCCGTTTGCCACAATTCTTTCATAAAATATACTGGGTTTTCCATCTCCTGTAATATCATATTTTGTACCTGAACCATAGTGAGAAAAAGTATCGCTCATTGCAAGGTCTGTACTGTGCTCAAGTGCTGAAGCATAGAGTTCATCGTTCCAGTATAGTTTAGGGGAAGGTCCTACTACTCCACGACTATCATCAGGATAACAGTCTCTTTGTATTGAACGGGCTTTGTTGATAGCATCTAACAGTTCTTGTTGGTTAACAGTGATGTTTACTTGACTATCACTTACTCCAGCAACAGCTACAGTATTGTCAGTTGTCCCACAACCAATAAAGAGAGTTGAGATAATGATTGCTGATAAAAGTTTAATTTTTAATGTTGTGTTCATAACTGTTTTTCCTTGTTGCTTATCGTTCATAAGAAATTATAGCAACTTTTAACTTAAAATAATATTTAACATAAAAAAATAATTTTAAATATTTTATTTTAATAAAGTTTATTACTATTTAAAAATGTTGATTTATTGACCATATCGTATTTTAAGTATTTATGCTAAAATATATTTAAAAAGTGGTTCAATGAAAGTAGCATTAATTCAAAAAAAGTATTATGGTAACAGAAAAACAACAATTGAAAAGACAGTAGAAGAGATAGAAGTAGCTTCTTTAAATGGTGCTGAATTAATAGTATTGGAAGAGTTGCACCAGAACGAGTATTTTTGTCAAAGTGAAGATGTAAAGTTTTTTGATTATGCCTCTTTTTGGGAAGAAGATACTCTTTTTTGGTCAAATGTTGCCAAAGAAAATGGCGTGGTATTGGTAACTTCTCTGTTTGAAAAACGTACAGCAGGTTTGTACCATAATACAGCAGTAGTATTTGAAAAAGATGGAACAGTGGCAGGAAAGTATAGAAAAATGCACATACCTGATGACCCTGGGTTTTATGAGAAGTTCTATTTTACGCCAGGTGATCTGGGTTTTGAGCCTATTCAAACTTCGGTAGGAAAACTAGGAGTTCTAATCTGCTGGGATCAGTGGTATCCTGAAGCTGCACGTCTTATGACACTTAAGGGGGCTGAACTGCTTATTTATCCTACAGCCATAGGTTGGTTTGATGAAGATAGTAAAGAGGAGAAGGCTCGACAATTGGACAGCTGGATAACCATTCAACGTTCACATGCCATTACCAATGGGATTCCCGTGTTATCTTGTAATAGAGTAGGGTTTGAAAAAGATGCTTCAGGAGTGATGGATGGCATAAGGTTTTGGGGGAACTCTTTTGTTTGTGACTCACAAGGTGAAGTAGTCGCCAAGGCAAGCTCTGAAGATGAAGAGATTTTATATGCCCAAATTGATAATAGTAGAACCAAAGAGGTCCGTGACATCTGGCCCTTTTTACGTGACAGACGAATTGATGCTTATGGTAACTTGTTAAAACGCTATTGTGATTAGAGAAGCTTAGAATATATTATATTTATTATAATTTGATAATATATATTTAAATAATAGCAAGGAGTGCTTAATGAGTTATGAAGTATCAAAAGTAGAAAAAGGTGCAGATGTTTCCTTTACAAACCCAACAGCAGAGTTTTATGAAGCTGTAGGTGGAGAAGAGGGCATGAAGGCTTTAATGTATGATTTTTATGACATTATATATGACAGTGATATTGCACACTTTTTTCCACAAGATGAAGATGAATTTCATGAAGTAAAAGTAAAAAACACCAGATTTTTTGTAGAACTTTGTGGTGGACCAAAAGTCTATGAGGGTGAATCAAAGGGTATGCCTCTTGATGAGTTTATGATCAGACTTCATGATGATTTTTCCATTACGGAAAAAGCACGTTATGAGTGGTTGGGATGTATGGAAGAGGCACTACGTAAAGTGGAGATGGATCAAAAGATTAAAGATGATTTTTGGGCATACTTAGAGAGCTTTTCAAAATTGACAGTAAACTCTTTTTCTGATGGTTCTGTCTATTATGCTGAATACAACCCAGGACAATAAATACGAGTTTAATATGATTAATAGTGCTTAAACACTATCTGTGCTAGAATCTCTTTATCATATATTGATGAAGGAGATTGAGCATGGATGAACATTATAAACCTTTTTTATTTGAAGGTGGAGGCAAAGAGTATTTTCGTATTTGGATAGTCAATATTGCTTTGACCATTTTAACCTTAGGTATCTACTCTGCTTGGGCAAAAGTGCGTACCAATCGTTATATGTATGCCAATACTTACCTGAATGGTTCTAACTTTGAATACAATGCTGACCCGATACGTATTTTAATTGGTCGGATTATTGTTGTCTCTGTCTATATCTTATTTGTGGTTTTCGCAGAACATCTGATGATGTTTGAAGTGGCTGCAGGTATTGCCATACTTGCGCTTTTAGCACTGCCTTGGCTTATTCGTCAGGCCGTTAGCTTTAAACTTAGAAATACCTCTTATCGTCATGTTCCCTTTCGTTATGTAGGAAAAACACGTGACTTTTATGCCTTTTTTTTACTTCATGGTCTACTCAATATCTTTACACTATTTTTAGCATTTCCTTTCTCCTATGTTCGATTTAAAGAGTTGATTCTTAGAAACTCACGCTATGGACAGGGAGAATTTTTCTTTAAAGGGAAAGTTCAAACGGTTTATGAAATCTATTTTTCAGTCATAGGTTGGATGTTTTTGGTGCTGCTTGCATTTGTTATAGTGATTGCTGTTATTTCAGGATTTGCAATGGAGGGATCAATGGGAGTTGAAGAGGTTTTGCTCTCTGGTATGTTAGAAGAGGAGTCCCCTTCCTCTGAAGAGGCTGGAACCTTGATAACGGCATTGGCATCGGTTTTTATGGTCTTTATTTATCTGCCCCTTATTTTTGGACAAAAAGGTTTGAGTGATGCCTACTTCTCTAACTATGTACGCAACCATACAACGTTAGAATCAGCACCATTTAAGGGTGAGATTAATCCTTTTAGATTGGCTTGGATCTCTATCTCTAATGTTTTTATTATTATGCTCTCATTGGGTTTACTCTACCCTTGGACAGAGATACGCTACTTAAAATATAAGTTAGAACATACTTCGTTTGCTTGTGAAGATTATGATCAGTTTGAATCTTATGGCTATGAGCAAGGTTCAACCGTAGGTGAAGAGATGGTTGACTTTTTTGATATAGATATAGGAATATAAGATGTTAATAAATGCAGTACTTTATGATGGGAAAAGCTCCAAGGAGCATGAGGTGGTTATTGATTTTACGCCTGAGAAGCGTGTGATTATTGTTTCACATGAGATTGATGTTCCTCTCTCTGAGGTGATTTTTGAGTCAAGACTTGGAAACACGCCACGGGTGTTGAGTTTTGAAAATGGCATGCGTTGTAAAAGTAGAGAGAATGATAAGCTTGACCAGGTTTTAAAAGAGTTTGGTTTGAGTAAATCAAAAGCGTATAAAATAGAGAGTTCTTTGGGTTTAACTTTAGGATCCGTGATGATAACCATTGGTTTTGTCTGGTTTATGTTGACGACTGGTTCTACCTATACAGCCAATGCTTTGGCATCGGTATTGCCACCAAGTACACTGACTGAAGTGAGTGAAGTGACCATGACACAATTGGAAGAGAGTTATCTAAAGCCTTCAAAACTAAGTGATCGGCAAGAGAGGATTATCCAAGCACACTTTAACAAGTTAACGGAGGGTGAGTTGGGGTACAAACTGCATTTTCGCTCTTCCCCTACCATGGGAGCAAATGCCTTTGCTTTACCTTCGGGTGATATTGTATTAACCGATCAACTTGTGGCCCTGAGTCAAGATAATGAATTTAGAGATATTTTAGGTGTATTGGCACATGAAAAAGGGCATGTGGTCAAAAAACACTCTTTGCGTATTGCGATTAAAACGGGTATCTCTGGAGCTATTTTTGGGTACATTACTGGTGATGTCTCGATTCTTGCTTCAACGATTCCTACCATACTTATAAACAGCTCTTACAGTAGAGAGTTTGAACATGAAGCTGATGTTTATGCTGTTAAAGAGTTAAAAAAAATGAAGATATCTACAAAGTATATTGCGACACTTTTTGAAGTGTTAGAAAAAAAACATGGAGGAGAGGAGAATGCTACGGTCATGAGTATGTTTGCTTCTCACCCTTTAACTTCGGAACGTATTGATTATTTTAAATCTTATATTGATTAGATAATTAATAAAAAATATTAATAAGATTTTTAGTTCTTTTCTCCTATACTAAAATCATATATTTTTAACTAGGAGAAGAAATGAAAACAACAAAATTATTAGCAACCCTTGGTTTGGCTGTTTTACTGATGGGTGGATGTGTTCAAAAAGTAACTGAAACAGAGTATCCAGAAGATATCACCAAACCAAAACTCTCAGAGTATGAACTGAATGTTATTTCTGAAAAGATTTATCAGAATGAGACATCTGGAAACCCTAAACACCTTATGTTCTGGTCAACCAATGAGAGTTTTGCCTCGTTGGGTATTGGTCATTTTATCTGGTACCCTGCTGGTCAAGTAAAACGTTTTGATGAAACCTTTCCTGCAATGATTGACTACTATATAGCCAACAAAGTAGAGATTCCAGGGTGGTTACACCATGCACGTAAAACAGGTGCACCGTGGAAAAATAGAGCCATTTTTGAAGCTGCTAGAGGGGACAATGAGTTTCAACAGTTAAAGAACTTACTTATGAATACAAAAGCACTACAAACTCAGTTTTTCTTTGATAGATTACATGCATCCATTCCAGAGATTGCGAAGCAAGTGGCACCTCAATACAGACAACATATCGTAAACAACTACAATGCATTGGCTGCGACAAAAGGTGGATGGTATCCATTAATTGACTACATCAACTTTAAAGGTAAAGGCATTAAGTCAACTGAACGTTACAATAACGAAGGATGGGGAATGCTTCAAGTCTTAAAAAATATGAGACCAGTACAAGCAGGACCAGGAGCATTGATGGAGTTTGCAAGATCAGCTCAGATGGTGCTTGAACGTCGTGTTAGAAACTCACCACCTGCCAATGATGAGCAGCGATGGTTACCTGGATGGACAAAACGTGTAAGTGGATACAGAACAGCAATACTATAATTTAAATTTTTTTAACTCTTCCCCTCTTTATTGATGGGGATTTTATTTACTCTTCTACAATTACTACACAAATATTGGAAAATTAATACTATTAAAATATAAAAATATATATAATGAACTTTAACGATGGGATAAAAAGGAAATGTTGTGAAAAAAATAAAGTTTATTCTACTTTTACCGATACTGTTTTTGGCTCAGTTGATGGCTGAGAATAGTCTAGCGTATATTAATGCCAATATCTCTGGGTCTCTTGATGGCAACATCACCACAAAACCAAAGAGTCTGAAAGCCATGGATCTAAACAAGAGTTTATCTAGTGAGGAGAATCTCTCTAGCGTTGATATGCAAAGCACTACTATTTTAACAAAGAATGTTGTTGATTTTCCTCGAAAGTCACTGTTGGAAGTTGAAGCAGAAGCACGAGCTATTATTGCAGAAGAGGTTGCAAAAGTTGAAATTGTCAAAGCGAATGCCTTGGCAGTGATTGCTAGAGCAGTTGCATCTGTTGAGATAGCAAAAATACGAGAAGAGCAAGAGAAACAGAGTCAATCTGACTTGTTTTAGATTTTTCAATCTAAAATATCTCTATCTTTATAGTATAAAAGTGTTAATTTAGAACACAAACCCTACAATATATGATATAATTAATGTATATTATCACAGATTAACTTTATGTTAAAAAGTATTATTATATAATTTTTATTATTTCATCTGAAAAAAGGAGGCTAAATGAGAGAAATCTTACTTGTTGGGATATCAGCATTATTAGGATATATAATTTTCTCAGCATTTAGTACAACTTCTTCTTTTGAAGAGGGTTTTCGTAAGGTTATTGAGCAACCTCAAAGTGATATGCTACTCAATCAAGAGATGGCACTGAACCAGCTTAGTAATAATAAAGAAACGACCATGATTCAGTTGGACAATGCACATAAGAAAGATCAACTTGATACCTATCAAAATATTCGTATTAATGAAAAAGAGAACGATACTAAAGTTGAGATTAAAAATATAGAGTATAAAATGAGTTCTTCTTTAGCAAACATGCAACTTCAGTCCGATATCGTTCAGAAAAAGCAGGACAACTACACCTATCTTGCCATGGCATTTTTACTCTTTTTACTGGTTCTTATCTATTTAAAGTATCAAAAACATTTGGCACAGATGGAATTAAAACAAGAGAATGAGTATAAAGAGATGTTGGCAAAAAAAGAGTATGCAGAGAAGATTCTTTCACTGCTTGCAGCTGGAAATCTTAGCTATGAAACAGAAAGAAAACTTCTAAAAGTACTTGATGAGTTAAATGGTCATAAAGTAGAGAAGAAAGATATTATCTATCATCCTAATCCAGAGATTGCACAATTAAATATTCAGCGTTAGAGCGTCAGTTCAAATATATTTTCACTGTTTTTATGATAGTAGTTTAATGTGTAGTTGAGTCGTTGTGAAATATTATTGACAATATACAAGCCCAATCCAAAACCACTGTTTCTTTTCTCCTCTTGTGTAAAAGGCTCTAAGTAGTAAGCAAGTGGATGTTCCAAACTTTTCCCTTTAGAAATTACCTTGATGCTTGTTGCAGAGGCAATAAGGGTTGCCTTCTCATCAATACTGTATTTGAGTGCATTATCAAGTAGGTTTTTAATGGCTAAACTGAGCAGTTTTGTATCGGTAAGGAGTTGCTCTTCTGTAGCTTGAATGGTCAGTTTACTACGATCATAAAGCAGTAAAGAGATGCTTTCCTCGATAATGCTATTGAGCTTTACCTCTTGTATATGGGGTTGAAAATTTTGGGTGGTGAGTCTTTCAACATGGGCCAGTTCTGCAATCAGTTCATTCATGCGTTCAAAAGCACGAATAAGTGTCTGTTTACTTGTGCTGTCCTCAACCATCTCTATGGCAATACGTCCTCTTGTAATGGGTGTTTTTAGCTCATGCATCATGTTACGCATAAAAAGATTTTTGGAGTCGAGTAGGGTGCGTATGTGGTGAATAGCATTGTCAAAACTTTGAGCAATTTTTCCTATCTCATCATTGGACTTTTGGGTGATTTTTATATTCATATTGCCATTGGCAAACTCTTCTATCTGTTTGTTTAATTTCTTTAGGGGAGTGAGTTTACGAATAATAGCAACATAGAGGAAAATAAATAAAATTGCAATAAGTATGGCGACTAAAATAGTCAGTTGAAGACGTAGTTTTTCAGATTTGGTATCTTTAAGCATTAAGTTATAGCCATAACGTTGCAGGTAGATATATTGGTTGTTTCCAATGGCAAAAATTTGCATGCGTCCATAGACAGATTCACTCTCAAAGACCACTTTCCCTTTACTTAGAATAAGAAGGCGACTCTCATTAATAGATACTGGCTGAACATGAAAGTTTTTATAAAATTTCTCTTGTTCTTCTTTACTTGGGTTGAGTTGTGCTGTTGAGAGAAGAAGGTTAGAGATAAGTTTGTATCGGTTAAGCTCGTCGAGCCTTTGTCGCTCTTTGTCCCATGAAATAAAGAGAAATAGGGCTGTTAGAAGTAGAGAGAGTACCAGTGCAAAAAGAGTATTGATAAAGGCTGAAACCGATACATTACGCATAAGGTTACGCACTATATCTTCTCGGTTAAAAGGTACCCGATACCTCGAACAGGTTTGATATAGCTGTGTTTATCATCTATCGCTGAGAGCTTTTGACGAATACGAGAGATAATAACATCAATGTTTTTAATAGAGCTGTTGTCATCAATATGTTCACTCTCATAAAGCAGTTGTTCTCGTGAAACAGCAGAGTTAATATGTTGAATTAAAATAGATAAGATATCAAATTCAGCAGCCGTCAATTCCAATAAAATATTTTTAAAGATAATATGCCGTGCCTTACTGTTCAGTTTAAAAAGGGTCTCTGGAGTGTTTTTTTCTTGAGGAATATTGGTTCTTCTTAAAATGGTTTTTATACGGGTAACCAATTCTCTTGGATCATAAGGTTTTGGCATATAATCATCAGCCCCTCGCTCCATAGCAATAACTTTGTCTGTAATGTCATCTCTTGCTGATGAGACAATGATGGGTATAGAAGAGTGTACTCTAATTTTAGGAATAACCTCAAGACCATCAATACCAGGAAGGGTTAAATCTAAAATAAGAAGGTCAAAGTCGTGTTGAGTGAGTAGTGAGAGTCCCATATAAGGCTCTTCTGCAGCCATAACCGTTATGTCAAATTTGTTAAGATATTCGGTGAGAATTTGAGAAATTTCATAGTCATCTTCTATCATTAATATTTTTATAATAATAAATCCTTGGTTAATATGTTTTATTATACCATTTGAAGAGTTAAAAGAAAATGCCATCTGTATTGCTCACGAGCACTATTACAAAGGAGGTCTAAATATGTTCTATCAAGGGAGTATATTTCAAAGGAGTTCAATTACATACTTAATCTCGTGAACAATACAGATGGCATCTGTTTTTCTTAAACGTATTATATGAGACTACTGTTAATAATCAAACAATGGATTATTAATGAATAGTTAATGGTCTCCATAAAAGAGTTAAATCTTAATTTTATATATTGTTTTAAAAATAATATATAAATATATATTTTCTATAATCATAAAAATGTTATAGTTTATTGAAATATAAATATCAGGAGTTATTGTATGAAGAGAGTGAATTTATCATTACTTGTCATTTTGGCAAGTAGTAGTTTGGTTTATGCTGGTGGAGATATTATCCCATCAGTATTTGAAGAAGAGATTGTAGAGGTTCCAGTAGAGACTCCTCCCCCACCACCACCTCCTCCCCCACCACCACCGGTTGTTGTTCAAGATATAGATGTAAATGGTTTATATGTGGCATTGGGGTTAACAGCTGCACAATTTGATCCAAGTTGTGGGTGTGCAGGAAAAGGCGATACAGATAAAACAGCAGGTTTTATAGGGCGTGTTGGTTATGACTTTAATGAGTATTTTGGTCTTGAAGCAAGAGGCATTAGAACCAATTGGAAATCAGAAGGTGGTAAAATTAAACATGCTGGAGCATTTTTAAAACCTATGTACCCTGTTTCTACTGATGTTAATGTTTATGGATTGGTAGGTTATGCTAAAACAACTACTGAAGGTGGAAGTCGACAACGTGTTGATGCAGATACATTCGCATGGGGTGCAGGTTTAGAGTATGACCTAGGTAGTGATGTTGCTAAAGAGGGCAAATATGACAGATCATTTGATGGTTATGGTGACCAAGAGGGTGGATTTGGACTCTTTGCTGATTATGAAAGATTGGTACAAAAGTCAGGTTCTCCAGATTTGGATACCATTAATGCTGGTGTAACATACGACTTTTAATATGTTAATGGGTAGAGACATGGCTCTACCCCTACTAAATCTCTTTCCCATAAAGTTTAATATAAATTCTCGAAATAGCAATTAAAAATGATGTAATTGCAGGTCCCAAAATCATTCCCCAAAAACCATAAGAACTCATCCCTGCTAAGATAGAGAAAAAGATAAGCAGCTCATTAATTTTGACTGAACTGTGTAAGACATCATCTTTAATGTACTTGATAATCATTGGTTTTATAAAAGTGTCAGCAATAATGGAGATAATGATAATAGAGTAGAGTGCTATAAAGATAGCAGCATTTGAATGAATCACACTCCATGCAAAGAGTGAAACTGGTATCCAAACCACAGCTCCTCCTATGATAGGAATGAGTGAGGCAAAACCATAAATCATCCCAAAGAGTAGACCATTAAAGCCAAAAGCAGAGATCATAATCCCAAAAAGCATTCCTTCAAAAATAGCTGTGACAATAATCGAATAGAAGACAATCTCCATGGTTGATGAAATCTCTGTGACCATTTTTGATCCCTCTTCATCTCTCATGGGAAGCAGCTCTCTGATTAATGAAAAAAGTCTTTCACCATAAAGGTTGAGGATATAGTAGAAGACAATAACAAAGAATACATTTTTAATAAAACCAAATCCTTGACTTCCAGCTTTGGTCAGTGTTGCTGTAGAAGTTTGAATAAGTTCTAAAATCTTTTCATTATTAAGGTTTTCATTAGCCCAATCACTTAAGTAAGGGACATCGTTCACTAGAGAAGTGAGTTTTGCTGTTGTATTGGTAATGGTTTGGGCATCGATGGCTGATATATATTGTACTCCAATGGTTGCAATATATATAATGGGTAAAAAAAGTATAATAAAGAGAAGTAGGGTTAATAAAAGTGCTGAAACATACTCTGAATGAACACGTATAGAGATGTTTTTATGCATATTGGCTGTTGCCATGGTCAGTAGCAGAGCCACAACCATAGACAATAAAAAAGGTTTGTAAATGCTATAAGCACCTAAAACGGCTAAAGCAAAAAGTATGGCGATAATGGAGTCGGTCTTTTTCATAATGGTTTATCTTATATAATGTTTATTTTGGTGGAGTTAATCTAAAGTGGCTGTATGATTTTTCAGTCGCCACACGTCCTCTGGCTGTTCGTTCTATGTATCCGTTGGCAAGCAGGTAAGGTTCAAGTACATCTTCTATGGTTCCCTCATCTTCACTCAGTGCAGCAGCAATGGTACTAAGCCCCATCGGTCGACCTTTGGCAGCCATGAGAAACTCTAAAAGGCGTATATCTTCCTCATCAAAACCTAAATCATTGACACCGAGTTGGTCTAGTCCATATTGTGTTGTTTTTAGACCTATATCTGTTTCATTGGCAACCTCAGCAAAATCACGAACCCTTCTTAAGAGTCGTAGGGCAAGTCTTGGTGTTCCACGACTTCTTTTTGCTATCTCATAAGAGGCATCTGTTTGACTCACTTTATCCAGTTTAATAGAAGCCAAACGAACAATCTCTGCTAACTCTTCCGATGAGTAGAATTGCATGCGAAAGTGCATTCCAAAGCGTTCACGTAAAGGGTGAGAGAGCATACCAGCACGGGTAGTTGCCCCGATAAGTGTAAATCTTGGTAGGTCTATCTTCACGGTTTGAGCAGCAGGTCCCGAACCGATAATGATGTCGAGTCTAAAATCTTCCATGGCAGAGTAGAGTATCTCTTCTATGGCAGGTGACATTCGATGAATCTCATCTATAAATAGTATGTCTCCCTCTTCAATATTGGTTAGTATGGCTGCTAAATCACCTGATTTTTCTATCATGGGTGCTGCTGTGGTTTTAATGTTCGTAGCCATCTCTGTCGCAATAAGATTGGCGATGGTGGTTTTACCCAAACCTGGAGGTCCAAAAAAGAGTATGTGGTCAAGTGCTTCAGCTCTTTTTTTACTCGCTTCTATAAATACTTTTAGATTCTTTTTTATTTGACCTTGACCAATGTATTCATCCCAGGAGGAGGGGCGTAAAGAGATTTCTTCTATATATTCATTGTCAAATTTTTCTATGTCTACTATTCTTTCCATATATTATCTCAATTTTATTGTGTAGGGTGTCAATTTATTGCACCGTTATTATCTAGGAAGTGATGGCTTCAGCCTCACCAGTTGGTGGGGAGTAAACTCTCCACTTCCGTTTAGTAGGTATATTCTTCACTAGGAAACTTACGCTCTTTTACTTCTGAAGTATACTGCTCTAAATTCTCACGAATAAGTGCTGCACCTTTACAGTACTGCTTCACAAACTTTGGTTTAAAATCTTCAAAAAATCCAAACATATCTGACCAAACCAGAACTTGACCATCGGTGTCCAGTCCTGCACCTATGCCTATGGTTGGAATGGTAATGGCATCAGTAATGGCTTTGGAAGCTTCACTTTTCACCCCTTCTACCACAATAGCAAAAGCACCAGCTGCTTCCAATGCTTTGGCATCTTCAACCAAAGAGGTGATGTCGGTTTTATCTTTTCCACGTATTTTGTACCCACCATCTGAACGTAAAAACTGTGGCATTAACCCAATGTGACCTAAAACAGCAATAGAGTTGTTGGTGAGTGCTTTTACAATGTGAGCTCTCTCTTTTCCACCTTCTATTTTAATGGCTTGTGCATTGGTCTCTTGGTAAGCGCGTGTGGCATTTTTAACAGCATCAGTTTCATTGGTATAAGAACCAAAGGGCATATCTAAAACTATAAGAGGTAAAGTTGCACCATTACAGACGGCTTGAGTATGATAAATCATCTGATCCATGGTGGCAGAAAGTGTGTCCTCTTTTCCTAAAAAACTCATGTTTAGGCTGTCACCTACGAGTATCATGTCTACATTTCCATTAAAAAGTTTTGCAAAGAGTGCATCGTAAGCCGTTACCATGGTAATAGGCTCTACACCTTTCATCTTTGCAATTGTGGTTAAAGTTACTTTCTTTGCAACTTTTTCGGTATGAATACTCATCGTTTGCACCTTATCTATATAATTGAAGTGATTTTATCTAAAAAATGTATAATATCAACAATATTTTAAAAAAGAGTATATATTGAAAAAATTAGTTGCATACATCACCACTGGTTACCCTTCGTTAGAGTTTACGGTAGACATGGCATTGTCTTTAGCCGAGTCTGGAGTTGATACCTTAGAGTTGGGAATGCCTTTCTCTGACCCAGTAGCAGATGGACCAGTTATAGAAAAAGCAAATTTAAAAGCTTTACAAAATGGTTTTAAACTGGAGCATCTTTTTGAGGCTTCAAAAGAGATAGCTCCTTATATTGATACCTTATGGATGGGATACTTCAACCCTTTCTATCATAGAGGTATGGATTTTTTTATAGACCAAGCGAAGCAGAGTGGGGTAAATGGATTTATTATCCCTGACTTACCACTTGAAGAGGCATTGCCCTATAAACCTATGATGAAAGAGGCAAATTTATCTTTAATAGATTTTATTGCTCCTACAGACAGCAAAGAGAGAATCAAAGAGATAGTTACAGATTCTCAAAAGTTTATCTATCTTGTAGCTTATGCAGGTATTACAGGTTCAGGTAAAAGTGAAGATTTGCAACCCATCATTACAAACATAAAAGAGTTTACCGATACTCCTGTCTATGTAGGTTTTGGAGTTGACCAAAATACAGCTAAAGAGAAAGCAAAAGGGGTTGACGGGGTCATTGTCGGTTCAGCTTTTGTAAAAGTTCTTTTGGATGAGAGTTTAAACAATTCACAAAAAATTAAAAAAGTAGCAGCTCTTGCAAAAGAGATAAAAGAGAAGATTAACGAATAAATCCAATTTTTTTTGTTTAAAATTACTTTATTGAGTTACATAAAAATTGAGAGTGTAACCCTAACTGTGTAAACCCACCTCTTGTTAGCAAATCAGTTCGTATATTTTGACATAATTTCGCTAAAAAATATACAAAGTTGAGGGTAAATTTCACTCCAATTTCTGATACTGGTTCTATTCCATTTTTCTTGTTGCTCCTGTGTAGCAAGATAGATGACCTTAAAAGCAGATGC
>Ga0256840_1000593_pt1 | contig 36602 bp, 25 predicted proteins | sample 355202metaG_FD_185969 | JGI IMG/M metagenome (GOLD analysis project Ga0256840, IMG submission 185969) | Hydrothermal vent microbial communities from Mid Atlantic Ridge, Atlantic Ocean - 355-202 | ecosystem: Environmental > Aquatic > Marine > Hydrothermal vents | place: Atlantic Ocean: Mid...
TTCAACGACCAACTTATCATCAACAATATTTAACATAGTAATTAAACGTTCGGAATTGACATTTCCTTCGGCTACACCGGTATAAAAACTATCCCTTTTTAGATAATCTAATCTATCGATATCTAACTGACTTGATATTAATTGATTTAAAAATTTTTTAGGATGTTCTCCTTTAAAAATAGATATTGCCAAATGTAATTTTCCGTTAAATTCTCGGTTTAAAACCTCCATAAATTGTAAAGAAATTTCTTCATGCGAAATATCATTCACAATACTATGCTCTAAAGAATGCGAAAAAGCACCATGACCAATATCGTGTAATAAAATAGCTATTTGCAAGGCTTCAGCTTCTTCTTTAGTGATATTAACTCCTTTAAACTGTAGAACCTGGATTGCTTTTTGCATTAAAAACAAACAACCAATAGCGTGATGAAATCTGGTATGATTGGCTCCCGGATACACCAAATAAGACAATCCCATTTGTGTAATCCTTCGCAAACGCTGAAAATAACGATGTGCAATAATATCGTAAATTAATTCACTTGGAATTGTAATAAAACCGTAAATTGGGTCGTTTATAATTTTAAGTTTATTCATCTTACAAATGTAATCAAATGAATTTATTACAAAACTTTAAAAACTAATTTTTATGGCAAATATACTTTGGGTTGACGACGAAATTGATTTATTAAAACCGCATATCTTATTTTTAGAAAAAAAAGGATACACCGTTTACACCACAACAAATGGTGCCGATGCAGTAGATGAAATTGCAAACGAACGACAAATAGATATTGTTTTTCTAGATGAAAATATGCCCGGACTCACCGGAATTGAAACCCTGCAACAAATTAAAAGTATTAGACCAAATTTACCTATTGTAATGATTACAAAAAGTGAGGAAGAATACATTATGGAAGATGCTATTGGTGCAAATATTGCCGATTACCTTATTAAACCGGTAAATCCAAATCAAATATTATTGAGTTTAAAGAAAAATTTAGACCATTCTAAATTGGTATCTCAAAAAACGACTTCTAACTATCAACAAGAATTTAGAAAAATTGCAATGGATTTAGCGATGGTAAATTCATATGAAGATTGGGTAGAACTATACAAAAAATTGGTTTTTTGGGAAATTCAATTAGAATCCATTGCCGACACAGGTATGATGGAAATTTTAGAAGCTCAAAAAAGTGAAGCCAACACACTGTTTTATAAATTTATTAAAAAAAACTATGAAAATTGGTTTGAAAACGGAAATGACAATTCACCGGTTTTATCACACCAATTATTCAGAAAAAGTATAGCTCCGGTAATCGAAAAAGAACAAACATTAGTTGTGGTAATCGATAATTTACGATACGACCAATTACGTGTTATTGAACCAATTATTAATCAATATTATAAAAAAACGGAAGAATTGAGTTATTTTAGTATTCTTCCTACAGCAACACAATATGCCCGAAATGCTATTTTCTCAGGTCTAACTCCTTTAGAGATGGAAAAAAAATTTCCACAATATTGGAAAAATGATGAAGATGAAGGTGGAAAAAATCTCTATGAAAAAGAATTTTTAGAGGCACAATTAAAACGTTTAAGGTTAAACCTGAAATGGGATTATTTTAAAATCACAACTTTAGACAAAGGAAAAGATTTAGCTAAAAATTTTAACAAAATTAAAGAAAACGACCTGACCGTTGTTGTCTATAATTTTGTAGATATGCTTTCGCATTCAAGAACAGAAATGGAAATGATTAAAGAACTGGCTTCCAACGATAAAGCTTATCGTTCACTAACGTTAAGTTGGTTTAAAAATTCGCCTTTATTGGAAATGATCCAAAAAGCACAACAACTTGGTTTAAAATTAATTATCACAACCGATCATGGCACAATTAACGTAAAAAGAGCTACAAAAGTAATTGGAAATAAAGATATTACAACAAATCTAAGATACAAAACAGGAAGAAGTTTGAGTTACAACGAAAAAGATGTCTACGCAGTTGAAGACCCAAAATCTGTTGGTCTACCTTCAGGATATATGACTAGTAAGTATATTTTTGCTAAAGAAGATTTTTTCTTTGCTTATCCTAATAATTATAACCACTATGTAAAATATTATAAAAACACGTACCAACACGGAGGACTTTCATTAGAAGAAATGATCATTCCGTGTGTTGTATATGAAAAGAAATAAATTTTTAATTCTTTCTTAATTTCTCAGCTCTTTTTTTCACTCTATCAATTAACAAACTGTCTTTTTCGAGTTGCAACAAAGCAAAAGAAATTAATTGTGTTATTGAGGTATATTTACCTGTCGCCATTTCTCTATTTATAATATCTTGATAATATGGTGCTAATGAAATGGATGTCTTTTTTGTCTTCTCTTTTATATATTTTACTTTTCCCAATGTTACTATTTTTTTTCAATAATACAACTTTTTTTTTAAACAGCAATAACATTGGTTTTCTATACAAATTAAATTTAAGATTACTAAGTTTTAAATGTTTAAAACTTTGTTTATTTTTTTAAATTTTTATAGCTCCAAAACCCATTTTTACTTGTAAATTTGTCTTTTAAATCTAGTAAGATGAGTAGCGAAAAAAATCAAGAAATTGTTAAAAATGTATTTACCAGTTACTTGGAAACCAACAAGCAACGGAAAACTCCGGAACGATACGCAATATTAGAAGAAATTTACAACCACGATGATCATTTTGATATTGAATCGCTTTACGAAGATATGTCTAAAAAAAACTACCGTGTTAGTAGAGCTACTCTTTATAATACCATTGAGCTTTTATTAGCTTGCGGATTGGTTAGAAAACATCAATTTGGACAAAATCAATCGCATTACGAAAAATCATACTTTAACAAACAACATGATCACATACTACTTACCGATACCGGAGAAGTATTTGAATTTTGCGACCCAAGAATTGAACAAATTAAAAAAACAATCGAAGAGGTTTTTGATATAACGATCAACAGCCACTCTCTTTATTTTTACGGTACAAAAAACAACAAAAACACAACTGATAAATAAATAATAAAATGGTTAATCTATTACTTGGCTTACAATGGGGCGACGAAGGAAAAGGTAAAATTGTAGACGTACTTACAAAAAATTACGACATTATCGCTCGTTTTCAAGGAGGCCCAAATGCCGGTCACACCTTAATTTTTGATGGCAATAAACATGTATTACATACAATCCCTTCCGGAATTTTTCATAAAAAAGCCATTAATATTGTTGGTAACGGTGTGGTTATCGATCCGGTAATTTTTAAAAAAGAAATTGATAACCTTTCCGGTTATAATATCGATTTTAATAAAAAATTATTAATCTCACGTAAAGCACACGTTATTTTACCTACACATCGTTTGTTAGATGCAGCTTCCGAAACAGCAAAAGGAAAAGCAAAAATTGGCTCTACTCTTAAAGGAATCGGTCCAACATATATGGATAAAACCGGAAGAAACGGATTTAGAATTGGTGATTTTGAATTGGATAATTGGAAAGAAAAATACCAACAATTAACACAAAAACACCTTAATATGTTACGTTGTTACAATGCCGATATTCAATTTGACTTAGATGAACTGGAAAAAGAGTTTTTTGAAGGTGTAAAAACCTTAAAAAAACTACAATTTATTGATAGTGAATTTTACATACAACAAGCTCTAAAAGAAGAACAAACCATCTTGGCGGAAGGAGCACAAGGATCTCTTTTAGATATCGATTTTGGTACATACCCTTTTGTAACCTCATCAAATACCACCGCAGCAGGTGCCTGCACCGGTCTTGGTGTTGCTCCAAACAAAATAGGCAAAGGTTTCGGTATCTTTAAAGCTTATGTTACTCGTGTTGGCTCAGGACCTTTTCCAACCGAATTATTTGATGATAATGGTAAAAGAATGGCAAAAGTCGGTCACGAATTTGGTGCTACAACCGGAAGACCCAGACGCTGTGGTTGGCTGGATTTGGTTGCCCTAAAATATGCCGTAGAAATTAACGGTATAACTGAATTAGCAATGATGAAAGCAGATGTATTATCCGGTTTTAAAACCTTAAAAGTTGCTGTAAAATACAACTATAAAGGACAAGAAATTTCGCATTTCCCTTATAATATTGAACCTGAAAATGTTACTCCTATCTACAAAGAAGTTAAAGGCTGGCAAGAAGATATAACCAATATAAATGAATATGACCAACTACCGGAAACGCTAAAAGATTATATTAAAATGATTGAAGACTATGTAAAAGTTCCTGTTAAAATTGTCTCTGTTGGACCGGATAGAAAACAAACTATTTTTAGATAAATACAAATTATGATAAATCACATTGCCGAAAATCTAAAAAAAATAAAACAAGAATTACCGGATAATGTTACGCTTGTTGCCGTTTCAAAAACAAAACCTGAAAAAGATATTTTAACAGCATACCAAGCCGGACAACGTATATTTGGTGAAAACAAAGTACAAGAAATGGTTGCCAAAGAACAAAATCTACCAAAAGATATTCAATGGCATATGATTGGACATTTACAACGAAACAAAATTAAATATATAGCTCAGTTTGTTTCGTTAATTCACGGTGTTGACAGTTTTAAAAAATTAGTTGAAATAAACAAACAAGCAAAAAAACACCAACGTGTAATTAATTGCTTGCTCCAAGTAAAAATTGCTAAGGAAGACACCAAATTCGGGTTAAGCTTTAAAGAAACCGAAGCTATTTTACAAAGTGAAAATTTAAAAGATTTAGACAATATAAAAATTTCCGGATTAATGGGAATGGCGAGTTTTACAAATGATAACGAACAAATAAAAAATGAATTTAATTCATTATATAAATTATTTACCTCTTTAAAAGACAAATACAACACCAAAAATATTGATTTAAAAATTCTTTCTATGGGAATGAGTGGTGATTATCCAATAGCAATAAAAAGTGGTAGCAATATGGTACGAATCGGCTCGGCTATTTTTGGAAAAAGGGATTATTCTCATAACAACCTCCTATAAAAAATAAAATTCTTTTTCATTCCTTACCATTCAAACACCATTTTTAATTTATCCTTTTTATTTCAACAAATACACCCAACCTTTGTAAGTTATTTCATCTTCATTATGTAAATATAAAGTATAAAAATAAGTTGCTGTTGGTAATTTTTTTCCTTTATATGTACCTTTCCAATCCGGATTTTTACGATTCCCTTTAAAAATCAAATTACCGTAACGATTATAGATAAACAATTCAAAATCCTTAAAATTTTCGCGTAAACCATTAATATAAAAAGTATTATTCGTATCTAAACTTGGTGTAAAAAGTTGCGGAATAACAGGTAAACAATTTTTAGTAAATTGAAAATCAATATTTGCTTCATTATTGTTTTCATCAATTTCAGTAATGATAGAATTTCCTGCACCATCATCATCAACGACCAATTTTACATCAAAACTTTCATTTATATCCGTTAAAACGGAAATAATTTGGTTAAAGACTTCGCTCTCTCCTACTTCCAACTCTAAATTTGTATAAAAAACATCTGATAAAACATTGTTAATGTATAAAGAAATAGGTGTGTTTTGTGGTAAAACACCTGTTCCGTTTTGATTAATTACGGTAAACCTTAATTGTAGTTCGTGTTGAAAACAAGCTCCTTCTTCTATTTGATTAATCGCAACGACAGCATCAGGTAATTGACTGTTTAGTTTGGTTACAATAGCGTTTACCATAACAAAATCTTGTCCGGAAGTCAGCTTAATTTCAGCTTGTGTATCGCCTATTTGGATAAAATCTTCCATATTATAAAAATCTAAATCCATATTATACAAGTCGGTTGCTCCAGTAAAACTATTCGTACCGTTAAAAACGTTGGTTTCCGGATTTAACGGCGGATTACTAACGATATTTCCATTTATTTGCAAAGTTTCGTTTACAGCAAGAGCTGCATCACCTTCCCACGCTAAAAATCCTATTTTTGCACCTTGATTATCAATTACATTTAAATCATTAATTGTAATGATTAACTCAGGATTTTGTCCATAAACACTTTCCAATCCGTCATAAATATTTAATTGATTTACAGGCAAATCATCTCCTTTATAAACAATTACAATTGCCCATCCTCCAAAATTAATTCCGCTACTGCAATAAGACGAAATAACGTCTATCAAATCCAAATTACTTAACAGATAACTGCCGTTTCCGTTGTTTTGCACCAAGTTAGTTACATCGGCAAAACAGCTAAAAAAAGGAATGTTAAAGAAGTTATTTACAAAATTTCTTTCGGCAACAATATCTGTATTGTTTAAGGCAACTGTTATATCTCCGGTTCCGGATCCTGCCCAATACAAATATGCTTTTTCAATTTGAACCGTTTCCGGAAGGTCTAAAACAGCAGAAGAAGATGTATTTATAAAACACGATACTGCCGATTCATTTTCAAACGGATTTAAGGTATTTCCAATCATGGTAAAGTCATATCTACCATTAAATTGGCGTAATAAAGTGATATTTTGGGCAGAAATTGAGCAAGAACATAAAACCACCAGCAGTTGTATTATGTTCTTTTTAATGTGCATTTGTGTTTTTTTAATATGTTAAACTAAAATGCCCTTTTCTGATAATTTGTTGCCCTTTATTGTCTAAAAAGGTAGCTACAAACCAATAATCTGTTGGCTGTGCCTGTTTACCGAGATAAGTACCATCCCAACCTGCATCTACATTTGTAAATTGCGTTATCACCCTACCGTTTCTGTCAAAAATAGAAACCCCAATTAATTGATAGGCTTCACTCCCTTTTATTTGCCATACATCGTTGAGTCCATCACCGTTTGGCGTAATAAATTTAGGAAAGCTAATTACCGGAACTTCGGCAGTAGTTTCTCCGCAACCATTTATATCGATAATATGAACTATATGCAAACCTTCAGAAACATTATAAAATATATGACCGTCAGGTGCATTTGAAGTTTCAAAATTGCCATCATCCAAAACGTATTGGTAATTACCCAAACCTTCTACGATTATGGCTATCTGATTATTTGGTGCATTATCTTTTACTTTAATCACGCGTATTTTTGGTGTTTCGGAAGCGGTAACCATAAAGTTTTTGGTTCGCGAGCAACCTGTTCTATCTAACATTTTGGCTACAACCGAATAATTTCCGGGTTGTTGAATTTCTAAATAATCATTTGCAGAATCTATAGTTATTTCATTACCATTTTTATCGTACCAATGATAGGCATAAATATCTGCTTGATTGGTAACTTGTGCAATTATCGGCTGGTTGTAATTAAGACAGATTTGTGTGTCTTCTATATCAAATTCCGGCAACGGATTTACCACAAACTCAATTGTGGTTTGGATATTACAAGTTGTATTATTTTCATTTTCCATAATTACCGTGATGGTTTGTGATGGTGTAATAAATGGATTTGGCAACGGACTTGCATTGCCTTCTTCATTAAAAATCTGTATTCCGTCTTCGTTAAAATACCTAAACTGCATTTCTAATTGCGAATTATTTCCGCCTAAAAAATGATATTCTACCAAAGATGTATCAAATTCGGCTTTACCATCGTGATTATCTGTTCCGTCATCACATTTTGGATCAAAAGTTACTTGATTTGCAAAATACGGCACAGCATCTACAATCATATTTAAAGTCGTTTCCGAACTGCAAGGACCTTCAGGATCGTTGGTTGTATCATTTTTGACAATGACTTGAATTGTTTGCGTTCCGGTAAGAAACGGATTTGGTAATGACGGCGAATAAGCTGTTCCATCTTCCAAAATATAAGTTAATGTTACGCCGGTTTGCCCTTGTAGAATTTCTTGATTATATGTTGAAGTATCAAATTGATAAGTACCGTTTATATCATCTGCACAAGTACGTTTGTCTTGTGGTTGATGTGCTACGGGAATTGGCTCTACCTGCAATTCTATATACAGATTTTCACCAAAACCTATACAGTCAATATTTAATGTGCTATTAACACGAATGTATATTTTCTCGTAATAAGGCGAAGTAATGTTTCGATAATTAGAAATATTGGTAATTTCATTTTGTTGTAACAAACCATCTTGAATATTATGGTAATAAGAAACACTTAAATCAGGTTGTTGAGCTGCAGGAAACAAATTAATCACCTCATTAGTAACACTATTAAAATCAAAAGTTGTAATGCCATCTGTATCGTCATTATTTTGATTATCATTTCCGTTAAGGTCTAAAAAATCATCACATTTACCAAATAGTTTATAGTAGTTTGCACTTGTAGCAGTAACTAAAATATGAATAGTAGCTATTTGATAACAGCCATAAAAATTTTCTACTCTTGCATAAATATATCTGGTATTGGTACCAAAAACTGTGGGATTTGCAATTGGATTAGTTCCTACATTAGCAGCTGAATTTCCTGTGTAATATGTAATTGTAACCGGAGACGTATCGGAATAAATAACTGAATCTAAATTGGTTAAATCGATAAAAGTATACCCATCGGTATCATCATCACATTGCTTTACTTCTATGTTGGAAACAACAGTAGGCAACTGGTGATAAGTCACTGTTGCTTCACCTCGCAAAGGGCAATCACCATTATTAAAATCAACTTTTAACACATATGTTCCATCTGCATAAGGCGTACTTTGATCAATATCTAAATAAGAGGTTGTAATTGGTATCACATTTCCGTTTAAAGACCATTCATAAGTTGTTGTGGCAGGATAGGTTGAAGTGTCTGGCTGCAAACGATAGGTATCACCATCACAAAGATCTAAATCAGTAATAATATCAGATGATGTGCTATCGATAATATTCAAATTTGCTATAAATAAAGATTGTATAAACGGAGGCAATCCTTGTGTAGAAGAACCTGTACCTAAACTAACGGAACGATGGCTGTAATTTACACTTGCACCCAAGTTTTCCGGATTATTGATAACACTAATCGTATTTGAACCGTCGCTCGCCCAATAAATTTTACCATTAGAAGCTAATTGCAAAGCACCACGAGTATTAACATAACTATGCACTAAGTATCTGGAACTATTTATGGCGTTAAAATCGGGTAAATCCAAATTAAATTGATATAAATTTTCGGTAGCTCCTTGTTGATAACTTCCGGTACTAATATAAAGGCGTTTACTGTCTATAGAAAATTCAACGCCATAACCTTGATCTCCAGATAAATTTAAACCATTTCCGTTAGATACTTGACCTGTAGTTACATCAAAATCATATAAAAAAGTACCACTTTGCATGTTTGCTGCTACCAATTTTGTACCATTCGGTGAAACTTTCAAATATCCTCTTACATCACTTGTTGTATTGTTTACGGTAGAAATAACAGCAGAATTAGCAACACCGGTATTATCTACATAATAAGAATAAAATGTGTCATTTACCAAAGAAATCACCCAATATCCATTACATCCGTCGGCTTCAACAGCCGTAACTTTTTCAGTCCATTGACTACTTAAACCTCCGGATAAATTTACCGGTCCCGAGATTACATCGCCTAAACCGGAATCTGCACTCATATCTACTGTATAGTACTTAAAACCTGCATTTGGAGGAGAGCCAGCCGGAACAGCATTTGTACCAACTGTAAAAAGATAAAAAATATCCGGATTTCCGGGATTGGGTACAATTAAACCGGATTGTGTGCTGGAAGGGTTTCCTCCTAATCCACCTCCGTTAGGCATAACTTGATGGTTTCTGTTATAAACTGTAACACCGTCTGTATAAAATAATAGATTTCCGTTTGCATCTGAAAAAGAAGAACAACCTTCGGTTGTAGATAAAGCACTATTTGGTAAAGCAACCGGCGTTCCGGAACCAAAATTTAAACCTGCATGATTACCAAAAAACCAATTATCTGCTTGTCGTTGGGAGAAAACTATAGTTGTAATAAACAAACTTGTTATTAAAAGTGTGTAAATTTTATTCATAAGCCAAAGATAAAAAAGTTTTGATTAATCTGTTAGAATAAAGCTTAAATCATTCTAACAATTTATGCACATATAGTAAGATTATGTAAAAACCACTATCTTTGCCCAAATGAAAAAATTACGCAGACATTTAAAACCAATTTCCCATTTATACGAAAAAATCGTAAAAATACGTAATAATCTATATGATAAAGAGATTTTAAAATCTACAAAATTTGATATTCCAACAATCGTAGTAGGCAATTTAAGTGTTGGCGGAACAGGCAAATCACCAATGATAGAATACCTTGTTAGACTATTAAAAAACGACTATCGAGTTGCCATTCTTAGTAGAGGTTACAAACGGAAAACAAAAGGTTTTCTGTTAGCAAATAAAAATACCAAAACATTTGAAATTGGTGACGAACCAATGCAATTCTACCAAAAATTTAAAAATGAAAATGTTATCATAGCAGTAGATTCCAATCGCGTAAACGGAATAAAAGAACTACTAAAACTACAAAATAAACCACAAATAATTTTGTTAGATGATGCCTATCAACACCGAAAAGTACAAGGAGGTTTCAACATTCTACTCACGCCTTACAACGAGTTATATGTTGATGACACAATGTTACCTAGTGGAGATTTACGCGAAAATATTTCAGGAGCAAAACGTGCTCAAATTATTATTGTTACTAAATGTCCGGATTTTTTAAGTGAAGACGAGCAGTTTAAAATTACCAAAAAATTACAAGTAGAAATACACCAAACAGTTTTTTTTACTAAAATCGCTTACGCAGAAGAAGTTAAAGGTAAATCAAACAATCTACCAATAGAAAAACTACCAAAGTATCACGTTTTATTAGTAACCGGAATAGCAAAAACAAAGCCATTAACCAATTTTTTAAAAACAAAACAAATCCCTTACAAACATTTATCTTTTAAAGACCATTATAACTTTAAAGAAAAAGATTTAAGACAAATAAGGGACGAATTTCAAAAAATTAATGCCGAAAAAAAAATTATTTTAACCACAGAAAAAGATTATGTTCGTACATTTGCAAACAGTGATTTAGAAATTTATTATTTACCGATAAAAACCGAATTTCTAAATTTTGAAGATAGTTTTAATACAAAGATAAAGAGATATGTGGGAAAAAGTACAACAGACCGTTAATTTTTTAAAAGAACAAGGATTTACAAATCCTGAATATGCCATTGTTTTGGGGTCCGGTTTAGGCAAATTAGTAGATGTTATAGAAATAGAAAAAAGCATTCCATATAAAGAAATACCAAATTTTCCGGTTTCTACCGTTGCAGGACACAGTGGAAATTTAATCTACGGTACAATTGCCGGAAAAAAGGTCGTAGTACAACAAGGTAGATTTCATTATTACGAAGGCTGGGATATGAAACAAGTAACATTTCCTATTCGTGTTTTTAAATTTTTAGGAGTAGAAAAACTAATCGTATCCAATGCTTCCGGAGGTGTAAATGCCAATTTTAAAGTAGGTGATATCATGCTTATAAATGATCATATCAATATGATGCCTGAGCATCCGTTACACGGTCCAAATGACGAAAGATTCGGACCAAGATTTGTTGATATGCATGATGCTTATGATAAAAAAATGATTTCCATAATGGAAGATGTTGCCAAAGATGAAAACGTAAAAATTCACAAAGGAATCTATTTAGCACTCCAAGGACCGACTTTTGAAACTCCGGCAGAATACGGTATGGTTAGAAGAATGGGTGCCGATTGTGTAGGTATGAGTACCGTACCGGAAGTTATCGTTGCCAAACATATGAGCATGACCTGTTTTGGTGTTTCAGTGATAACCGATTTAGGTTTAGAAGGTATTATAGAAGCTGTTTCACACGAAGAAGTACAAAAAGCCGCAAAATCCGCAGAAAAAACACTCAGTAAATTAATCGTGAAATTTTTAGGCAAATTATAATTATTTTATATATTTGCTCCATAGTTATGCAAAAAAACACATTAAATACAAATTGGTGGTGGTTACAATCTAATCTAAAGATCGTAATCTAAATACCTTTGTATTAAATTTAAACCAATAAAATACATCTAAAAAAGGCTTGTCGATTACGACAAGCCTTTTTCTTTTTATACCATTTATATGAAAACAATTAAAATAAAAATCAACAGCAAAAAAATTCTATCAGATACAACAACTCCGGTTGCACTGTATCTAAATCTTAGAGATAAATTTAGTAAAAGTATTCTTTTAGAAAGCTCGGATTACCATGCAAATGACAACAACTTCTCTTTTATATGCTTAGAACCAATAGTAAGTTTTACGGTAACAAACCAAAAGGTTTCGATTAAAGGATTAGAATTGGACAAAACCTATAAAATTTCAAAAGAAAAACCGGTTATCAAAATTTTACAAGATTTAATCAATTCTTTTGAAATAGACAAAATCGGATTTGTAAACGGTTTTTTCGGATATACAAATTATGATGCTATAAAATATTTTGAAGATATTAAAATCAATTCCAATAAGGATATAAAAAATAAAACTCCGGAAATGCATTATGCATTTTTTAAATACATCATACAAATTGACCATTTTAAAAATGAAATGACCATTCTTGAAAATAATACCAAAAATGAAAAATCAAAATTAGAATCAATCGTACGATTAGTGCAAAATACCGCTTATCCCTCCTATCATTTTAAAAGAAACGGTAAGGAAAAATCTACAATTACCGACAATGAATTTAAAGACTATGTTAAAAAAGGCAAAAAACATTGTCAATTAGGAGATGTGTTTCAAATTGTACTATCCAGACAATTTTCTCAAAAATTTAAAGGTGATGATTTTAATGTTTATCGTGCTTTACGAGCTGTAAATCCTTCGCCATACTTATTTTATTTCGACTTTGGAAATTTTAAACTTTTCGGGTCTTCGCCGGAAGCACAATTAAAAGCATCAAATGGTAATGCTATCATTAATCCTATTGCTGGAACTTTTAAACGTACAGGAAACGACTTGGATGATAAAATTGCTGCCGAAAAATTAGCCAAAGATCCAAAAGAAAATGCCGAACACACAATGTTAGTAGATTTAGCTAGAAATGATTTAAGCAGACACGGAAATAATGTACAAGTAAAAGTATATAAAGAAACCCAATTTTACAGTCATGTTATTCATTTGGTTTCCGAAGTGGAAGCAACTCTTAAAAATCCTGACGATGCTTTACAAGTCTTTGCAGATACTTTCCCGGCAGGAACACTTTCGGGAGCTCCAAAATATCGTGCTATGCAACTTATAGAAAAATACGAAAAACAACAACGCGGATTTTACGGTGGAGCTATTGGCTATTTCGGATTTGACAAAAGCGTAAATCACGCAATTACTATCCGTAGTTTTTTAAGTAAAAACAATACGCTTTTCTTTCAAGCAGGAGCCGGAATTGTGGTTACATCAAATGAAGAAAACGAATTACAAGAAGTAAACAATAAATTAGGTGCTTTAAAGAAAGCATTGCAAATAGCAGAAACCATATAATATGAAAGAAAAAGTATTAATACTCGATAATTACGACTCATTTACATACAATATAGCACATTATGTAGATGAAAATCCAAATTATAAAGCCATTGTTATAAGAAATGATGCCATTACATTAGAAGAAGTAAATAAATTTAACACCATAATTTTATCTCCGGGTCCCGGTCTTCCAAAAGATGCCGGAATTACGAATGCTCTTATAAAAAAATATGCTTCAACTAAAAAAATTCTTGGCGTCTGCCTTGGTATGCAAGCAATTGGTGAGGTGTTTGGTGGAAAATTAAAAAATATGGAAACCGTTTATCACGGAGTAGCTTCTCCAATAAAAATATCCGAAAAAAATACAATTATCTATAAAGGATTGCCAAACTCTTTTATGGTAGGAAGATATCACAGTTGGATTATCCATAAAAAATCTTTTCCGGATATATTAAAAATTACAGCCCAAACCAAACAAGACGAAATTATGTCTATAAAACATAAAGAATATGCTGTTTTTGGCGTGCAATACCATCCGGAATCTATCTTAACAGAATATGGAAAAGAAATCATTTCCAATTTTTTAAACCATAAATAAAATGAAACATTCATGATTAATTTTTAAACACACAGCGGAATGATTATAATATTGCAATAAATGAAAGGTGAAAGACACAGAATATAGAAAATAACATTTTTTAAAACACTAATTATAATACAAGTACAAAATATAATTGTAAACAAGTGAAATCAAAAAAGATAAATATCCCTTCAAAGACAAACGAAACTCCCCTCTTGAGAGGGGGCGGGGGTGTGTCTATTGAAAAAAAGAAACGTTTCAATTAAAATATGAACACACCCCTAACCCCTCTCAAGAGGGGAATAATGTACCAATTGAGGTAATTTTACTTTATTAATCTTGTATATAGATGCATCATATATAAATCAGTACTTTTTTAAAACAAATGCGTTAAAATAAGAAAATGAAAAATAAGTGCAAATTTTATAAACCACTTATTATGAGTATAAAACAAAATTATAAACAGATGAAAAAAATATTAAACCAACTTTTTGAACAACAAAAATTATCGGAAAAAGATGCCTATTCTATTTTACTTAGAATTGGAAAAGGCGAATTTAATCCGGCACAAATAGCGGCATTTTTAACCGTTTACTTAATGCGAAAAATATCGGTAAATGAACTAAAAGGATTTCAAAAAGCATTGTTAGACTTGTGTATTCCCATAGATTTATCCGATTTTAATACCATAGATTTATGTGGTACCGGCGGCGATGGAAAAAACACGTTTAACATATCAACGCTTTCTTCCTTTGTAGTTGGCGGTGCCGGTTATAAGGTTGCTAAACACGGCAACTACGGTGTTTCTTCCTCTTGCGGTTCTTCAAACGTATTAGAATATTTAGGCTATACTTTTACTAATGATAATGAAACGCTAAAAAGACAATTAGACACTGCTAATTTCTGTATGATGCACGCTCCACTTTTTCATCCTGCCATGAAAAATGTAGCTCCAATTAGACGCGAACTAGGTGTGAAAACATTTTTTAATATGTTAGGTCCAATTGTAAATCCAAGTCTTCCAAAAAGCCAATTAACCGGTGTTTTTAATTTGGAAATCGCTCGAATTTACAATTATCTTCTGCAAGATTCTAATAAAAATTACACCATTTTACATAGCCTAGATGGTTATGATGAAATTTCGTTAACCGGTGATTTTAAAGTAATTTCTTCCGTTAACGGAGAAGAATTATTAGCACCACATAATATTGGCTTTCAAAAAATTACAGCAAACTCTATCTATGGAGGTGAAACCATAGCAGATGCTGCAAAAATATTTGTAAATATTTTACAAAATAAAGGAACAGAAGCTCAAAATAATGTGGTAATTGCAAATGCATCTTATGCCATTAAAACCATAGATTCCGCTTTATCTTATGAAGATTGCAAGGAAATAGCAAAACGTTCAATCATTGAAGGAAAAGCATATAAAGCACTTAAAAAAGTAACCGAAATAAAATAAAAATGACAATATTAGAACAAATAACAGCCTATAAACGCTCAGAAATAAACGAATTAAAAGAAAAAATACCTATTGAAGTTTTAAAAAATCAGGCTCTTTTTAATCGGAAAACATTTTCTTTAAAAAAGGCAATTAAAGAAAAAACAGGAATAATAGCCGAATTTAAACGAAAATCGCCTTCCAAAGGAATTATTAACGATATTGCTAAAGTAAAAGATGTTGTTTTAGGCTATGAAAAATGTGGTGTTTCCGGAATTTCAATATTAACAGATTCTTATTTTTTTGGTGGTTCTAATGAAGATTTATTTCAAGCAAGAGCAAACGTTAACACACCTATATTACGAAAAGATTTTACCATTTCTACCTATCAAATCTACGAAGCAAAAGCAATTGGTGCAGATGCTATTTTACTCATTGCTTCCATTTTAACAAAGCAAGAAATTATTGACTTTACAGACCTAGCCCATCAACTGGATTTAGAAGTGTTATTAGAAATACACAACGAAAAAGAATTGGAAAAATATTACCAAAAGGTCGATTTAATAGGAATTAACAATCGGAACTTAAAAACCTTTAAAGTAGATTTTGAGCATGCTGTAAATTTAAGTAAAAAACTACCAAAAGAAAGTATTAAAATTGCCGAAAGTGGTATAAAGACTGCCAAAGACATTCAGTTATTAAAATCAAAAGGCTTTAATGGATTTTTAATTGGTGAATCCTTTATGAAAACTAAAAATCCTGCTCTTGCTTGTTCTAAATTCACTAAAAAGTTATGAACTTAAAAATAAAAGTTTGCGGTATGCGAGAAACCGAAAACATAAAAGAATTAATTTTGTTAAAACCGGATTTCATCGGATTTATTTTTCATGAAAAATCCACAAGAAATATTACGGAAATTCCAAAAATAACAATTCCAAAAACCATTAAAAAAGTAGGTGTTTTTGTAGATAAACCGATGGATTATATTTTGGATAAAAATCATAAATTTCAATTGAATTTTGTGCAATTACACGGTAATGAATCACCTGAATTCTGCAAAAAATTACACCAAAAAAAAATCAATATCATAAAAGCATTTAATATAGACCAAACATTTGATTTTAATACATTAGAAAATTACAAAACGTATTGCTCCTACTTTCTTTTTGATGCCAAAGGAAAGATGGCAGGCGGAAACGGCATTACCTTTAATTGGAATCTATTACACAAATACCAAAATAAAACACCTTTTTTATTAAGCGGAGGTATCGATGAAACGATGATAAATAAAATCAAAAATTTGAAACATCCACAATTTAAAGGCATCGACATTAATAGTAAATTTGAAATAAAACCGGCTTTTAAAAACATTAACAAAATTAAAAAATTAATAACCGAAATAAAAAAATAAACATGAATTACACAGTAGATAAAAACGGATTTTACGGCGGATTTGGCGGAGCCTTTGTGCCGGAAATGCTTTACCACAACGTAAAAGAACTTCAAGATAATTATATAAAAATAATCGAATCACAAGTATTTCAAAAAGAATTTAAAGCTTTACTAAAAGATTATGTTGGCAGACCAACTCCTTTGTATTTTGCAAAACGCCTATCCAAAAAATATCAAACGAATATTTTTTTAAAACGCGAAGATTTAAACCATACCGGAGCACATAAAATAAACAATACCATTGGTCAAATTCTCATAGCAAAACACATGGGTAAAAAACGAATTATTGCCGAAACCGGAGCTGGACAACACGGCGTTGCAACAGCTACAGTTTGTGCTTTAATGGGTTTGGAATGTATTGTATATATGGGAGAAATTGATATTAACAGGCAAGCACCAAATGTTGCAAGAATGCAAATGTTGGGTGCCGAAGTCCGACCTGCAAAATCCGGCAGTAAAACGCTAAAAGATGCTACCAACGAAGCTATTTATGATTGGATTGCCAATCCGGAAAACACTTATTACCTTATTGGTTCTGTTGTAGGACCACATCCTTATCCGGATATGGTAGCTCGTTTTCAGTCTATTATCAGCAAAGAAATGAAAACACAATTACAAGAAAAAACAGGTAGAGATTATCCTGATAAAATTATCGCTTGTGTTGGTGGCGGTTCTAACGCCGCAGGAGCATTTTACCATTATCTAAACAATAAAAAAGTAACACTTATTGCTGTGGAAGCTGATGGTTTAGGAGCCAAAACCAATAAAACAGCAGCAACCACACAAGTTGGCACAAAAGGCATCATACATGGTAGTTTAACGTATTTAATGCAAAATAAAGAAGGACAAATCACCGAACCTTATTCCATTTCCGCAGGATTAGATTATCCTGGAATAGGACCTTTACACGCACATTTGTTTTTTTCAAAAAGAGCAACTTTTTTAGGAGCTACCGATAATGAAGCAGTTGAGGCTGCTTTTGAACTCACGCAATTAGAAGGCATAATTCCTGCTCTTGAATCTGCCCATGCATTGGCCGCTCTTAAAAAAATTGAGTTAAATAAAAATGAAAATATAGTAATTAACCTTTCGGGAAGAGGTGATAAAGATTTGACAACTTATATTAAAATTCTAAAAAAATAAATTCTGAAAATGAAAAATACATTCAAAAAAAATAACATCCTAAATATTTATATAACAGCAGGATTTCCTAAATTAAATGACACTGTAGAGATTGTAAATGAATTGGCTAAGAACAATGTAGATATTATTGAAATAGGCATGCCTTTTTCAGATCCTTTAGCAGATGGACCAACCATACAGAACAGTAGTAAAAAAGCAATTGAAAACGGTATTACAATCACTAAAATTTTTGAACAGATTAAAGAAATTAGAAAATCAACAGATATACCAATTTTATTAATGGGTTATTACAACCAATTGTTACAATACGGAACCGAAAAATTCTTTAACAAAGCAAAAGAAGTTGGCGTAAACGGCTTTATTATTCCGGATTTACCCTTAGATATTTACCAAAAAAAACTCCAAACATTAGTAAATAATTTAGGATTAAATATGATTTTTCTTATCACGCCACAAACAACAAATGAACGAATTATGGCAATTGATAATACCACTTCCGGATTTATTTACGTTGTTTCTTCGTATAGCATTACGGGTGGCAGTAATGAAATAAGCAAAAAACAAATTAATTATTTTGAAAGAATTAAAAAGATGAATTTAAAAAATCCAACTTTAATAGGATTTGGTATTCACAATAAAAAAACTTTTGATACTGCTTGTAAATACACCAACGGAGCAATCATTGGCAGTGCCTTTATTAAAGAAATAGGAAAATCCGGCGATTATCAAAAAACCATTTCAAATTTTATTAAAAACATTCGAAAAGGGTAATTTTTCAATTAATTGATTATATTCGTCAAAAAAAAAAGAAATCATGCAATTAACCACCTTAGATTATCTTATTATTTTTATCTTTTTCGGAATTACCCTAACTATCGGAATAATAGTTTCTAAAAAATCAAGTAAAAATACCGAAGAATATTTTTTAAGCGGTAGAAATATGCCATGGTGGTTACTTGGTTTTAGTATGGTTGCAACCACTTTTGCCGCAGACACACCACTTTTTGTTGCCGATGTTGTTAGGCAGAACGGTGTTTCCGGAAATTGGGTTTGGTGGACTTTTTTACTTACCGGAATGTTAACCGTTTTTATCTATGCCAGACTATGGCGAAGATCTAATGTAAAAACCGATTTAGAATTTTACGAACTCCGTTACAGCGGAAAAGTTGCCCAATTTTTAAGAGGATTTAGAGCCATTTATTTAGGTCTTATCTTTAATGTGTTAGTTATGAGTGCCGTAATGCTTGCCGCTATTAAAATAGGAGGAATAATGTTAGGTTTAGAAGCTTGGGAAATTGTAATTTACGCCGGAATAATTACCGTTATTTTTAGTGCAATTGGTGGATTTAGAGGTGTTGTTTATACCGATTTTATCCTTTTTATTGTAGCTATGATAGGTGCAATTGCTGCCGCCTATTATGCCGTTAATTTACCGGAAGTTGGAGGACTCAAACAATTATTAAACAACGAAGCGGTACAAAGTAAAATGGCCTTTTTACCTGATTTTAGCAATAAAGAATTATTAATGAGTTTACTTATCATACCACTTGCCGTACAATGGTGGAGTGCTTGGTATCCGGGAGCTGAACCAGGAGGTGGCGGTTATATTGCACAAAGAATGTTAGCCGCAAAAGATGAAAAAAATGCCGTTGGAGCAACCTTCTTTTTTAATATTATGCATTATGCTATTCGTCCGTGGCCATGGATTTTAGTTGCGTTGGCTTCCATAGTTGTTTTTCCAAATTTAGAAAGTTTACACCAAGCTTTCCCTAATATTCCTATGGACAAAATCGGACATGATTTAGCGTATCCTGCCATGTTAAACTTTTTACCTGCCGGACTAATCGGTTTGGTTATTTCATCGTTAATAGCAGCTTTTATGAGTACTATTTCAACACATCTAAATTGGGGATCTTCGTATATTGTAAATGATTTTTACAAACGCTTTGTAAAACCGGAAGCTTCGGAAAAAGAACAAGTCTGGGTTGCCAAAATCTCTACTGTTTTATTAATGATTTTAAGCTCTCTATTAGCTTTAAGTTTTAGCAACGCACTACAAATTTTTGACACGATTATCGCATTTGGGGCTGGTACCGGTTTAATCTTTATTTTACGATGGTTTTGGTGGCGAATCAATGCTTGGAGTGAAATTACGGCTATGATCGTTTCCGGAATTGTTTCCATTTCATTAAACAAGTATCAAGAAATACTATTTGGTGCAGATGCTACATTTCCGGCATGGTCAAAATTTCCGATTATTGTACTAATAACAACTATAGCTTGGGTAATTGTTACCTTACTAACCAAACCGGAAGATGCCGAAACCTTAGAAAAATTCTACGAAAAAATCCAGCCTGCCTCTTACGGTTGGAAACCTGTAATTAATAAAGCAAGACAAAAAGGAAAAAATCTTTTTAATCCTAATGTTGACAGAAGCCTAAGTTTCGGAATTCTAGCAATGGTGATTGGTACAATACTTGTTTATGCTATATTATTTGGTATCGGAAATTTAATCTATGCAAAGAATTTATATGCTGCCATTTTATTTGCTATTGCTTTATTATGTAGTGTAATACTAACCAAAATGTGGCCAAAAATTAAAGGGAATCTATAAAACAAACTAAATTGTTAATTGCATCTTTGAGCTTATTAATTCAAAATCTTTTTTTGATATTTCGAGCAAACCATAACGGAAAGGAAAACCCCAACTTTTTTTGTTTGGAATAAACTCCAATTCATTTATTAAGGGTCTTATCTCGGTTTCTTTACAATCTAGAAATTGAACTTTCCTCCTAAAAGGTTCAAATCCTTTAAATTGTTCTATCTGATAGATTGTATCATCTGTTGCCTTAGCTATTGCCGTAAATTTTTGATATGGTTTTTTATCATTTATACTAATTTTTGAAGAATAAAAAATAATATAGTCTTCTTTATGAATCCTTTTTAATGGTGTTTTTTTGCCATGACAAACTTGAAGAATTTTCCATTCTTTTCCTTTTATAACATGATCTTTGGATATCACTGCAATCCAATACTTCATTAATTTAAATTAAAAATTATACCACTTTTTTTTCTTCTTTTTTAATGTTTTTTTCTTTAACAAATCTTCATAGATAAATGTCCAAGATTGCATACCGCCAAAATTACGGTCATCAATAAAAACATCGGCATGAATTTTACGACTTATATTATTGTCCGGAATTTCCTCAGGATAACTTTTGTTAACAGCATAAAAATCAATACCGTTTTTTTTACAAAAGGCAACTGCTTCTTCCAATTTTTCTCCACTGCGATAGGTCCATAAAATTAAACGATGCCCTTTTGCTTGTAGTTCTTTTAATGTTTCAAAGGCAAAAGGTAGTGGTTTTCCTATTTTAGGATAAGCATCCTCCACAATAGTGCCATCAAAATCAACAGCTATAATTTTGGTGTTTTTAGGAAACATACTTTTTAACTAATTAATGATTCTTTATCCATTTCTTTAGGCTTATCAATACCTAAAATATGTAAAATTGTTGGTGCTATATTTGCTAAAACACCATTTTTTACTTCCTTTATATCCTTATCTACAATTACAACAGGAACCGGATTTGTAGTATGTGCAGTGTTTGGTGTTCCGTCTTCATTTATCATTTTTTCGCTATTACCATGATCGGCAATAATGATGCTTACATAATTATTTTTTAGTGCTGTTGTGACTACATCTTTTAAACAAGAATCCACGGTTTCGGCTGCTTTAACTGCTGCTTCAAAAACGCCGGTATGACCAACCATATCGGTATTAGCAAAATTTAAAACAATTAAATCGGCTTCTTGCTTTTCGATTTCGGGTATAATGGCATCACGTATATCTTTGGCACTCATTTCGGGCTGTAAATCGTAAGTTGCTACTTTTGGTGAAGGTTTTAAAATCCTTTTTTCGCCTTTAAACAATTCTTCTCTTCCTCCTGAAAAGAAAAAAGTTACATGCGGATATTTCTCTGTCTCGGCAATACGAATTTGTTTTTTGTTATTTTTAGCCAACACTTCACCAAGGGTATTTTGTAAATTATCCACAGGATAAATCACTTTTATTCCTTTAAAATCTTTGCTATACTCTACCATTGTAACAAAGTACAAAGGCAATTTTTTTATACCGTATTCCTTAAAATCACGTTGTGTAAGTACTTCTGTCAATTCTCTACCTCTATCTGTTCTAAAATTAAAATAAATAACCACATCATTTGGCTGAATTGTAGCAATTGGCTCATCGTTGTCATCTACTTTTACAATTGGTTTTATAAACTCGTCGGTTACACCGTTTTTATAAGACTCTTGAATTGCTTTGATGATATCTTTGGTTTTTTTGCCTTTTCCATGTACTAATAAATCATACGCTAACTTTACACGTTCCCAACGTTTATCGCGATCCATTGCATAATATCTACCAATTACAGAAGCTATTTTTCCGGTTGTTTTTTTTGTGTAATCTTCTAAATCTTTAATAAAATGTACACCTGATTTTGGATCAGTATCTCTTCCGTCAGTAAAAGCATGAATGTAGGTATTTTCTACATTTGCATTTTTTGCTGCACGTAAAAGACCTTTTAAATGATTTATATGCGAATGAATTCCGCCATCGGAAACCAAGCCTATAAAATGCACTTTTTTATTATTTTTTTTAGCATAATCAAAAGCATCTTGCAATACTTTTTCTTGATCTAAAGTTTTTTCTAAAACCGCTTTGTTTATTTTTACTAAATTTTGATATACAATTCTTCCTGCCCCAAGGTTCATATGTCCAACTTCTGAGTTTCCCATTTGCCCTTCCGGAAGTCCTACGTGCAATCCGTCTGTTCGTAAACTTGCATTTGGATATTCTTTAAGCAAACTCTCAATAAAAGGTGTTTTTGCTTGATATATTGCGGATACTTTAGGATCTTGAGTTATACCCCAACCATCTAAAATAATGAGAATTACTTTTTTTAGCATGATGATAAATTTAAAATACAAAGGTAGTTATTTAGATACTAAAATCTCTAATTATAATTCTAAGATTTTTCACCAAAAAGTAATGTATTGGTTTTATTAATTCCTTCTTTTTTAAAAAGAATCATTTTTTTATCTAATGATTGTACTATTAAATCTAATTTAGTTGAATTTTTTAATAAAATTCCGGCATTAAACAAAAATCGTCCTTTTGGTTTTAAAACCGAATAAATTGAATTCCAAAATACAGTGCTATAAAAAAAATCAGGTACTAAATTATCTACAAAAATATCTACAAAAATAAAATCGTAGGTATTTTTGGTATTCTTAATAAATTTAGCTGCGTCTTGATGAAAAATTTCAATTTTATCGTTGGTATTTATTCCAAATTCATCTTTAGCGATACGAATAATTTCTTTATCCAGTTCTACTGCTGTAATTTTACCGGTATGCAAAAAATCTTGTTGTATTTTTTTAATAAAATTCCCTCCGCCAAGACCGAGAATTAAAACTGTATCTTTTTGTTTAATATGTGTATATTTAAAAGCTTCTTCTAAAATTAAATCTAATGATCCATAAGAAAAATTCGCATTTTTAGTATCTAATAATTTTTTTCCTTGGTACCATGTTATTTCTACATCACCGTTTATCTCGGAAGCTACCTTCTGTGTTATTGGCCACAAAAAGCTTAACAACTTTTTTAAAAAAATATTTTCCAATTATCTATCTCTATATTCTTTAATCGCTGCTTTTATATGGGCAATTCTATTGTCCGGATCCGGATGTGTGGATTGAAATTCCGGTACTCTTTTTCCTCCGACGGAAGCCTTTAAAATTTTCATGACTTCAATCATTTCTTCGGGTCTATAGCCAGCATCCATCATAAATTTAACGCCTAATTTATCAGATTCTAATTCGTCATTTCTACCATATTTCATATTAACCATATTTCCAATCATTGCCGCCATTTGAGCAGCATCTTGACCTCCACCAGCCATTACAGCGGTTAATAAACCTTGTGTTAAACCTTGTTTTGCCATTCTTTCTGCGGAATGACGACCTAATACATGACCAATTTCGTGACCCAAAACACCTGCTAATTGATCTTCGTTTTTTAATTTTGAAAACAGTGCGTAAGTAATAAACACTTGACCTCCGGGCAAAGCAAAAGCGTTTATTGTTTGCGGATCTCTTAACAAATGAAACTCGTAACGATATGGTGTTTTTGAAGCTAAACTACTATTTACCAACTTATTCCCAACTCTATCAACTAAATCTTGGTATTTTTGATTAGGATATAATCCTCCGTATTGCCTTGCCATTTGTGGCACGCTACTTAAACCCATACGTATTTCATCACTTGGCGTTATGGAAATATGTTGTTTTTTTCCGGTATACGGATTTACTTCACTATTAGAATAATATTTAAACAAAGAAAACAATGCAATTCCGGCAAATAATAGCAATCTTAGTTTTAAACCACCTCTTCTTCTCATACTAATTAAATTTTGTGCAAAACAAAGATACATATTTTTAAAGAACTAACAATTCTCACCATTTTTTAAAGGAAAATGTTTATTTTTACAACAATAAATTTTGATTATCTAATTATGGTAAAGGATTCTGTTTTAAATAAATTACCCAAACATTTACATGTTTTTACGCAAGAGCAACCTTATGATTCGTACACACCAAAAAACCAAGCAGTTTGGCGGTATATTATGCGAAAAAGCACCAATTATTTAAAAAATGTTGCTCATAAATCATATTTAGAAGGCTTAAAAAAAACCGGAATATCAGTAGAATACATTCCAAAAATGGAAGGCATGAACCGAATTTTAAAAGATATTGGCTGGCATGCTGTTGCGGTTGACGGCTTTATTCCACCTAATGCTTTTATGGAGTTTCAAGCATACAATACACTGGTTATCGCTTCTGATATTAGAACTGCCGAACATATTGAATATACTCCGGCTCCGGATATTGTTCACGAAGCGGCAGGTCACGCTCCAATAATTGCCAATCCAGAGTACGCCGAATATCTACGTCGCTTTGGCGAAATAGGCTCAAAAGCCATATCATCTGCTAAAGATTACGAACTTTATGAAGCAATAAGACACTTGTCTATTATTAAAGAAAATCCGAATACGCCGGAAAAAGACATCATAGAAGCCGAAAAACAAATTGAAGAAATCACTGTAAATATAGGCGAACCAAGCGAAATGGCGAAAATACGTAATTTACATTGGTGGACAGTAGAATACGGTTTAATTGGCAGTTTAAAAAATCCGAAAATTTATGGTGCAGGTTTGCTTTCTTCAATTGGCGAAAGTGATTGGTGTATGAGTGATCAAGTAAAAAAAATACCTTATTCTATTGAAGCGGCAAACGTAGCATTTGACATCACAAAGCCCCAACCTCATTTATTTGTAACTCCTAATTTTGCTCATTTAAGCTTTGTTTTGGAAGAATTTGCCGATACAATGGCACTTAGAAACGGCGGATTAAAGGGTGTGGAAAAATTAATCGATTCACAAAATTTAGGCACGATTGAACTTAATACGGGAATTCAAATTTCAGGTAAATTTACCAGAGTTATCGATGATGAAAATTACCATCCAATTTATTTTCAAACAACCGGAAAAACTGCATTAGCTTACAAAAACAAACAGATAATAGGTCACGGAAAAAACTATCATAAAGATGGTTTTGGTTCTCCGGTAGGGAAATTAAAAGGAATAAATTTAGCTATCGAAGATATGTCTCCAACCGATTTGGAAGCTTACGGTATCTACGAAGGAAAAACTACTACACTCAATTTTAAAGGAGGTATTACCGTTACCGGAGAAATTATTACCGGAAAACGAAACTTACAAGGTAAAATCATCCTTATTTCTTTTAAAAATTGTACGGTAAAATACGGTGATGAAATTTTATTTCATCCGGATTGGGGTATTTACGATATGGCTGTTGGAGCTGAAATTGTATCGGCTTTTTCGGGTGTTGCAGATCCGGATAATTATGGATTGGAATTTAAAGCTCCCAAAGAAAAAACACATAAAATTGTATATTCCGATAAAGAAAAAGAAATCCACTTTTTATATCAAAAAGTTAGAAAAATGCGTGAAAACAATAATATTGATGTAACAGAGTTGATGAATATTTTTAATCAAATTAACAAAAATGATAAAGAATGGCTTTTGGTTTTAGAAATTTATGAATTACTATTAAAAGAAAATAGAAATGAAAAAAATGAAGTCTTAAATCAATTAAATAATTGGATTGCCACAAGCAACTATGGAAATTTAATAGAGGATGGATTAACCTTACTAAAACCTTAAATCCAAAAAAAAAATTTGTGCTACGAAAACCTTTGCTAATTTAATGTAAAAAAAATAGGTTCTTTAATTTTATTTTTACTACTTTAGTCATCTACTAACAACACGAGGAAAAAATTACTGAAAATTACTAAAAATTGACTTAATTTGTTACGTAAATTATTTGTTTTATTCGTGTTCGTTTATACGATAAAAATTCAATCGCAAGAAACTGTTTTTTTTCATTACGGAATTGAAAACGGCTTATCTCAAGAAAGTGTTCAAACTATTTTAAAATCTAAAGATGGTTTTTTATGGCTTGGCACACAAGATGGTTTAAACCGTTTTGACGGAGATAAATTTACGGTTTACAAACATACCAATTCTATAAAAAATAGTATTTCAGGAAATTTTATTACCAACCTATTGGAAAATAAAGACCAAATTTGGGTTGGTACTTCTAATAATGGTGTTAGTATTTATAACTCTAAACTAGATAATTTTACACAAATTGGAGTGAAAAATGGCAATTGTACGGCTATTGAAAAAGACCGTTTTAACCATGTTTTTGTTAGTTATTATAAAAAAGGTTTGTCTATTTTTACAAATAAAAAGGGTACACTTGTTCAAAAAGACATTCCGTTTTTTAAGGATAATAATCTTATTATCACTTCTATAAGGAGTAATAAAGATAGAGAAATATATGTTGGAACAAAATCCGGAAAACTCTTTAAAACAACCACCTATACCAATGATTTTATTTTTAAAGAAATTCCATTAAACTTAGTAGTTGGTAGTATCAACCACCTTTTATGGGATTATGGAAAGTTGTGGTTAAGCACATCAAAAGGTGTTTTCTACTTAGAACATAATACCATTAATTTTGTTAAATTAAACGATTCACAATTAACAGTTAATAGCATTAAAAAATACGAAAATATTTATTTTATAGCTACAGATAATGGTCTGTACAAATGTGAAAATTTTAACGATGAAACCAATAAATTTGGGAAATATAATTTTTTTCAAGGTGATAAGAATAATCTAAATTCAATTACATCAAACAGAGTATATGATATTTTAATTGACAATGACTTATTGTGGGTTGGTACAAATAAATTGGATTTACTACCATTACAATCTCCCGTCTTTAAAAGTATTAATACAAATACAAAACCGATAATTAGTAACAATCATATTTACTCTATTTATAAAGATAAAGACTATTTATTTATAGGAACCAGAAATGGACTGAACTGTGTTAACAACAAAGGAGAAACTTTTACAATTACAAAAGAAAATACAAAAAGCAAGCTTGCCTCTAATGTAATACGAAGCATCGCCAAAAAAGATGACTATTTATGGCTTGGAACTACTAAAGGTATAACGATTATAAATCTTACTAATTTTAATCCTAAAAACCCAAAACTAAAATCATTTTATGCAGAAGAAAACAACAAAACTAGCCTAAGTCATAATAATATCCGTAATATTTTTATCGATAATCAAAATAGAATATGGATTTCTACTTACGGAGGTGGTCTAAATCTATTTATAGGCGATATAACAAAAAACAGATTTAAATTTAAACATTTTAAATATGATAACCTAAAAAATTCAATTAGTTCGGATTTTGTTTTTAACATTACCCAAGATGCAGACAATATTTATTGGATTGCAACAAAATTTGGTTTAAACAAAATGGTATATAGTAATGATACACCAAAATTTACAAACTATCTAAAACAAGAAAACAAACCAAACAAATTACAAAGTAGTAATATTTTAACAACATATCACGATGCTGACAATCAAATGTGGATTGGTACACAAAATGGATTGTATCGACTAGATAAAGAAACCGAAATTTTTACAGGTTTTGGAACAAAAGAAGGACTTACAAACAATGTAATATATTCAATTTTAGAAGACAATAGAAAAAATTTATGGCTATCTACTAATTCAGGTTTGTTTAAACTTAATAAAAAAAAATTAAAGTTTACACACTACACAATAAAGGAAGGTATTACAAGCAAAGAATTTAATCTGGGAGCACAATTTAAGGATACAAAAAAAAATCTTCTTTATTTTGGAGGAACAAAAGGAGTCAGTTATTTTAATCCTAATGAAATAGACAGACTCTACCAAGAAAGCAACTTAAAATTCACGTCATTAAACATTAAAGGGAAAGTAATAAAACCACAAAACAATCCTTCATTTTTAAAAGAAAATATTACCAAAACCAAACTTATAACATTAAATCATAAAGATTTTCCAATATATCTTGGCTTTTCTGAATTTAATTTCAAACCTTATAAAAATACTTCTTTTTATTATAAATTAATCCCAAACGATGCCAACTGGAATCTCGTAAAAAAAGGTAATGAAATCCAATTATTAAACCTCTCCCCGGGAGAATATCAATTGCAAGTAAAAGGCAAATCGCAGAACAAACTATGGACAAAAAACCCTTTGCAAATAAGCCTTATCGTAAATCCTCCTTGGTATAGCTCTAACCTGTCTTTTTTTATCTATTTTTTACTATTTTCCGCTTTGATTTATTATATCTTTAAACGCATTGTAAAACAAAAATTAGCACATCAAGAAGTAGTTAGATTGAAAGAATTAAACAATTTAAAAACAACACTTTACACTAATATCACACATGAGTTTAGAACACCTATCACTGTAATTTTAGGAATGACAGATAGTATAAAAGAAAAATTGAAAAACAAATCTGAAAATGCTTCAAAAGAACTAGAACTGATCGAAAGAAATTCTAAAAATTTACTAAAGTTAGTGAACCAAATTTTAGATTTATCGAAACTGGAAAAAGGAAAATTAAAACTTAATCTGGAACAAGCAAATATTGTAACTCTTATAAAATACATCACCGAAAGCTTTTCATCCTTTGCTGAAGAAAAAGGTATTTCATTAGTTTTTTATACTGAAGAAGATACCATATTAATGGATTATGATGCCAATAAAATTTCGCAAATTGTAACTAATTTACTTTCTAATGCAATAAAATTTTGTAATTCAGGAGATAAAATTTTTGTACACTTAAATAAAAAAAACAACCAATTACAACTAAAAATTAAAGATACCGGAATAGGTATCGAAGAAAAAAATCTAAACCACATTTTTAACCGTTTTTATCAAGTAGAAAACAGCAATTCTAAAAATAATAGTGGCACCGGTATTGGATTAGCTCTAACCAAAGAGTTAATATTAATGATGAATGGTAAAATACAAGTAAAAAGTAAAATTAATAAAGGTACAACTTTTACCATTCTATTACCAATTACACAAAATAAAAAAATCACTATTGCTAAAAATAAACCTTTAATTAAAATAGAAAAAAAACAGAAACAAATAGAAGATAAATTAATTATAAATACCAACAACAAAAACCTACCAATAGCCTTAATTGTTGAAGATAACAATGATGTTGCTACCTATATTGTTTCATGCTTAGAAACCAATTACCAAATTAGTTATGCCAAAAACGGAGAAGAAGGCATCCAAAAAGCCATGGAAATTATTCCGGATATCATAATAAGCGATGTTATGATGCCAAAAAAAGATGGTTTTGAACTTTGTAAAATTCTAAAAAACGATATAAAAACCAATCACATTCCTATCATATTATTAACAGCAAAAACCAATCAAAAAGACAAACTAAAAGGATTGAAATATGGTGCCGATGCCTATCTTACAAAACCTTTTAATAAAGAAGAATTACTTATTAGAATAGATAAACTAATTGCTATTCGTAAAAAAATTCAAAAAAAGCACCAAAATATAGATGCTTTGATAAAAGATGTAAAAACAGATAATTTTGAAGACCTTTTCTTAAAAGAAGTCATCGATGCTATCCATCAAAATATAGATAATGTTGATTTTAATGCTAAAGAATTAACAAAGTATCTAGGTTTAAGCGATTCTCAATTATACCGTAAAATTAAAGCCTTAACCAATATGTCGGTTGCCATTTTTATTAGAAAAACACGCTTACAAAAAGCAAAAGAATTATTACTAAAAGATCCTAAATTAACGATTTCAGAAGTATGCTACGCTACCGGTTTTAATCAACCAAGTTGGTTTAGTAGAGTTTTTAAACAAGAATTTGGCATTTCACCAAAAGGGCTCAAAAACACAGATAAACAGTAAGCTCTACTACTTTAGGATTACTTAAAAATACTACTTTTTAATACATTATTGAACAAATAATATACTTATTTGAATAGATAATACAACCCTTTACATATCATCTATTCTATTTTTGTCTCAGAAACACAAGCTAACTATTGTGAATTCTGAGTTTAAAATGTTATGCCTATCCAATAGATAAAAACTCAAAATCAACATTTTTCTTGTTACTCTAAAAAAATTATAAAATCGTTAAAGTAAATAATTATGAAAAAAACACTTACTCTTTTAGCAATCTTAATTGCAACAACACTTTTCGCACAACAAACCTATGTGCCAGATGATAATTTTGAACAAGCTCTTATAGATTTAGGTTATGATACCGTTTTAGATGATTATGTACCAACAAATGTCGTTAGTTATATTCAAATTTTGGATATTCCTAATAAAGGGATATATGATTTAACGGGAATTGAAGATTTTGTAAATTTAGCTTACCTTTCTTTATGGGGAAATCATATAACAAGTATTGATTTAAGAAATAGTGTTGTTTTACAAGAATTATATCTTGCGGGGAACCCAATAACAGTTTTAGATTTATCGCATAATGTACTTTTAACCAGGTTAAGTGTTCTTAATTGTCAATTAAAATACTTAAATGTGCAAAACGGAAATAATATTAATTCGGTTGAATTTAATGCACATAATAATCCTGATTTAACCTGTATCCAAGTAGATGATGCTGCTTATAGTACTGCCAATTGGACTGGTAATGATCCTATAGCATCTTTTAGTACAGATTGTGGGCAAACCTTTGTTCCAGGTGATAATTTTGAGCAAGCTTTAATTACTTTGGGTCTGGATTCGGGTGCGTTAGATGATATTGTTACAACAAGTAATATAAATGGAATTACCAATCTTAATGTTTCAAATAAAAATATTACTGATTTTACAGGTATTGAAGATTTTATTGCACTTACCAGCTTAAACTGTGGTTCTAATAATCTAACCGAATTAGCTCTTACAACCAATACAAACCTAACTACATTAACTTGTAGCAACAATCAATTAACATCTTTAGATATAAGCCAGTTGAGTTCTCTAAATTATTTAGATTGTAATTTTAATCAACTAACAAATATAGATGTGTCTCAAAACACACAGTTAACTGTCTTGGCTTGTAGAGCCAATCAATTGACTAATATAGATGTTTCTAATAATAATTTACTACAATATTTTTCTTGTCGTGATAATTTATTGATAGACTTAGATGTCTCTAACAATCCTGATTTAGTACGATTATGGTGCTTTAATAATCAATTAACGAGTTTAAATGTAAAAAATGGAGCTAATACCAACATTTCCAATAGTAATTTTAACGCAACAAACAATCCTGGCTTAGATTGTATTCAAATTGATGATTTGGCTTGGAATACCACTAATTGGACTAACATCGATTCGCAATCTTATTATAGTGAAGATTGTAATGCAACCTATGTGCCTGATGATAATTTTGAACAAGCCTTAATAGACCTCGGTTTTGACACTGTTTTAGATAATTATGTAACTACTGCTAATATTAATACGATAACATTCTTAAATATTAGCAATAAGAATATTTCAGATTTAACAGGTCTTGAAGATTTTACAATGTTACAATATTTAAATTGTGATAATAATTTGCTAACCAATATAGATATAATTATTAACCTCCTTCATTTAACTGATTTATTCTGTATAAATAATCAATTAACCAGTCTTGATGTGAGTAATAATAGCAATCTTGATAACTTACGTTGTGAAAATAATTTACTAACCTCATTAAATGTATCGCAAAATACCGCTTTACAAAATTTGAACTGTAAAGACAATCAAATAACGTCTTTAGATTTAAGTTTAAACACTTCAATGTACTCTTTAAACTGTCAAAACAATCAATTAACCGAATTAAATTTTAAAAATGGAAACAATGCAGCTATAACTACAAGTACAGGGTTTAGAGTAAACGGAAATCCAAACTTATTTTGTATTGAGGTAGATGATGTAGCTTATAGCACAAGTTCTTGGTATTTTGGCTATGATGCACAAATGTATTTTAGTGAAGATTGTAATTCAACCTATGTACCTGATGATAATTTTGAACAAGCTTTGATAGATTTAGGTTATGATACCGTATTAAATAATTATGTATTAACTACTAATATTAATACCGTTACCAGTTTAGATGTTTCCAACAAATCTATTGCCGATTTAACAGGAATTGAAGGATTTACAGCTTTAACGAATTTACAATGTAATAGCAATCAATTAAGCAGTTTAGACATTAGTCAAAATACGGCATTAACTAACTTGACTTGTAATAGTAATCCTCTTGGAAGTTTAGATGTTTCTCAAAATACAGCATTGACCAATTTAAATTGTCAAAATGCACAATTAACGAGTATTGATGTAACACAAAACACCAGTTTAACAAATTTGAATTGTAAACAAAATCAATTAACGGCTTTAGATGTTTCGCAAAATACTGCTTTAACTGTTTTAGATTGTAGAAGTAATCAAATAGATGCTTTAAATTTATTCAGCAATACAAATTTAACCAGTATAAATTGTAGTTCAAACCAAATAGTCGCTTTAGATATAACAAATAGTCCTTCGATAACTTTTTTTAGTACATCAAATAACTCTTTGGAAAGTTTAGATTTGGCGAATGGAAACAACACCATACTCACAGGTTTTTTTGCTACAGGAAATCCTAATTTAAACTGCATCAATGTAGATAATGTAACTTGGAGTACAGCCAATTGGACTAATATTGACACACAATCTTACTTTGCTACCGATTGTAATATTACCTACGTACCTGACGATAATTTTGAACAAGCCTTGATTGATTTAGGATATGATAGCGGTGCATTAGATAATTATGTGCCTACTGCTAATATTTCAGGAGTTACAAATTTAGATATTTCAAATAAAAATATTGCAGATTTAACAGGAATTGAAGATTTTGCAGCTCTATATCAATTGGTGTGTAATAACAATCAATTAACAAGTATAAATTTAACTCAAAATACTGCTTTAACTTGGTTAAATTGTAGTTTTAATATGCTTAATAGTATAGATGTTAGTCAAAATACAGCATTAACCTCTTTTATTTGTAGTGTTAACCAATTAACTAATTTAGACATTAGTCAAAATACAGCATTAACCTCTTTTACTTGTGGTGATAACCAATTAACCAATTTAGATGTTTCAAATAATATAAATCTAACATATCTAAGCTGTGGAGAGAACCAATTAACTACTCTAGATATAAGTCAAAATATAGCTTTAGAAATAGTGGGATGTAATGCCAATCAACTAACAAGTTTAATCTTAGGAAACAATACAGCCTTGTCAGAATTGTATTGTGAAGACAACCAATTAACGAATTTAAATTTAACACAAAATACAGGTTTAACAAAGTTATATTGTAAAAATAATTTGTTAACTAATTTAGATTTGTCGAACAATACAAATCTATTGTTGTTGTATTGCGAAAATAATCAATTAACAAATATCAATATAGGCAATAACTCGGTTTTAACCAATTATATAGCCAGTGGTAACCAATTGGGTTCTATTGATATTACACCAAACTCAGCAATAACCTATTTTTGGGTAGAAAATAACAATTTAACAAATCTAATACTTAAAAATGGAAACAACACCAATATGGCTATTCGTATTTGGGGAAACCCTAATTTAATTTGTATTGAAGTAGATGATGTGGCTTGGAGCAATTCTCAAACCAATTGGACATTAGCTATTGATGCTATTGCAAGCTTTAGCGATGATTGCGGGAATATAACTACTACGTACGTACCTGATGATAATTTTGAACAAGCTTTAATAGATTTAGGTTATGACAATATTTTAGATGATTATGTGGCTACAAACAGCATCAATTCCATTACAAATTTAAGTGTTAGTAATAAAAATATTACTGATTTAACAGGGATTGAAGACTTTGTTGCACTTACAGTTTTGCATTGTGCTAATAACCAATTAAGCTCATTAAATCTTACTCAAAATACCGTTTTAGAAGAATTAAACTGTAATTACAATCAAATAACTGCTTTAAATCTTAGTCAAAATACTTCTTTAGCTATTTTAAGAGCTCATGATAATCAGATAAACAATATAGATTTAAGTGCAAATACTGCATTAACCGAGTTGTCAATTGGTAAAAACTTACTGTCAAGTATTGATTTAAGTACTAATTTAAATTTAACAGTATTAGGTATATCATACAACCTATTTACTGCTATTGATGTAAGTTTAAACAACCTTTTAGAAGTAGTACATTGTCATTTTAATTCTTTTTCAAGTTTAGATTTTAGTGCAAATACTTCATTAATAGCATTATATTGTAATAATAACCCTCCATTAACCGATTTGGATATGAGAAATGGTAATAATACGAATATTACCGACAATGCTATTATGACTCATGGCAACCCTAATTTAACCTGTATTAATGTAGATGACGCAGCGTGGAGTACTGCAAATTGGACAACGTATGTAGATGTACATTCTAGTTATAGCGAAAACTGCACCTTATCCGTTAATCAATTTAATTTAGAAAACGCTTTTAATATTTATCCAAATCCTGTAAAAGAACAATTTACTATTCAAAATGATGCAGGTTACGTAATAGATGCAATTAGTATCTATACAATACTTGGTAAATTAATATATAAATCTAAAGACATTCAAAACACCATTGACGTAAGCACTTTATCTAACGGAATGTATTTAATAAAACTAAATAGTAATAATAAAATAATCACTAAGAAAATAATAATAAATAAATAAACACATTATGAAAAAAACACTTACTATTTCAGTAATTTTAATTACAACTGCATTTTTCGCACAACAAACCTACGTACCAGACGACAATTTTGAACAAGCGCTTATCAATTTAGGTTATGATAGCGGAGCCTTAGATGATTATGTACCAACTACTAATATTAACACCATCACCTATTTATATATTAATAATAAAAATATAGCAGATTTAACAGGAATACAAGATTTTGTTGCTCTACAAACCTTAAGGTGTCATTCTAACCAACTAACCAGTTTAGATATTTCTAATAATACGGCTTTAACCGCTTTGTGGTGTTATTCTAACCAACTAACCAGTTTAGATATTTCTAATAATACTGCTTTAGATACTTTATGGTGTAGATTTAATCAATTAACTAATTTAGACGTTTCTAATAATACGGCATTACTTTCATTATCGTGTTCATATAATCAATTAACCAACTTAGATGTTTCTAATAATACTTCTTTAACTAATTTATCTTGTGACGGTAATGAATTAACCAGCTTAGATGTTTCTAATAATACTGCTTTATCGTCTTTATCTTGTGACGATAATCAATTAACCAATTTAGATATTTCTAATAATACGGGTTTAACAGCTTTATCTTGTGACGATAATCAATTAACCAATTTAGATATTTCTAATAATACGGGTTTAACAGCTTTATCTTGTGCAGATAATCAATTATTAACCTCTTTAAATGTAAAAAATGGAAACAACACAAATATTTATGACGATGATTTTGAAGTTGAAAACAACCCAAACCTTACTTGTATTATAGTAGATGACGCTGCTTGGAGCACTGCAAACTGGACATCTTATATTGATGCAACAAGCACCTTTGTAAACAATCAAGCAGCGTGTGATGCTTTGGCGAGTGTTTCTGAAAACAATTTAGAAAATCAAATAAGCATTTTTCCAAATCCTGCTGCAAATAGCATTCACATTCAAAATGATGCAGGTTACGTAATAGATGCAATTAGTATCTATACAATACTTGGTAAATTAATCTATCAATATAAGGATATTCAAAACAGTATTGACGTAAGTGATTTATCTAACGGAATGTATTTAATAAAACTAAATAGTAATAATAAAATAATCACTAAGAAAATAATAATAAATAAATAAACACATTATGAAAAAAATACTACTAATAAGCATTGCATTATTATTGCATTCAATATCTAATGCACAAATTGTAAACA